>Ga0315544_1000227_pt1 | contig 55219 bp, 53 predicted proteins | sample SalMarSW160130MG_2_FD_202543 | JGI IMG/M metagenome (GOLD analysis project Ga0315544, IMG submission 202543) | Salt marsh sediment microbial communities from the Plum Island Ecosystem LTER, Massachusetts, United States - Salt Marsh Sediment SW1601-130 ...
GGTCCACTGCATTTAGGTCATATTGCCGGGGCATACCTGCCGCCGGACATATTTGCCCGTTATCATCGCACCAAGGGGAACGAGGTATTGATGGTATCAGGTTCAGACCAGCACGGCACACCGATAACCATCAAGGCTGAGCAGGAGGGAAAGAAGCCGGGCGAAATAGCCGCCAAATATCACCGACAGTTTCTTGACTCGTGGCAGAGGTTCGGCATTTCCTTTGATTTATTTACCTCCACCGGCACCGCTAACCATGCCCAGGTAGCACAGGATATGTTCCTCACTCTGCTGCATAAGGACTATATCTATAAGTCTACTGTTTCCCAGCCCTACTGCCCTAATTGCCGGCGCTTTTTGCCTGACCGCTATATTGAGGGCACTTGCCCTTATTGTAGCTCTCCCGGGGCCAGGGGTGACCAGTGCGACGACTGCGGTAAGACGCTGAATCCGGAGGACTTGCTCGCCCCTCGTTGTCGTTTGTGCGGTACCACTCCCCAGTTCAAGGATTCGGAGCACTTCTTCTTGAAACTTTCCGCCTTCCAGGATAGGCTTGCCGACTGGGTGGGAGAGCAGGGTCATTGGCGACCAAATGTTTATAATCTTACCCAGCGCTATCTGAAAGAGGGGCTAAGGGATAGAGCTATCACCCGGGATATAGAGTGGGGGATACCGGTGCCGGTTGATGGCTTTGAGGGCAAGCGTATTTACGTTTGGTTCGAGGCGGTTATCGGTTACCTATCGGCGGCTAAGGAATGGGCAAAGGCAAAAGGGGATGAGGAGAGGTGGCGCTCCTTCTGGCAGGATAAAGAGACAAAAAGCTTTTATTTCATCGGTAAGGATAACATTCCCTTTCATACCCTCATCTGGCCGGCGATGCTGATGGGCTATGGTGGGCTTAATCTGCCTTATGATGTGCCGGCTAACGAGTTTCTTACTATTGAGGGCAAGAAGCTTTCCACCAGCCGCAACTGGGCGGTGTGGCTGCCTGACTATCTATCGCGCTACGAGCCTGACCCGCTGCGTTACCTGTTATCCATAAACATGCCTGAGACTAGTGACACCGATTTTTCCTGGCGTGAGTTCGTGCGCCGTAACAATGATGAGCTGGTGGCTACCTATGGCAACCTGGTCAACCGGGTGCTCACCTTTGTCTATCGCAGCTTTGATGGCTGTGTGCCAACGCCTGGCGAACTAGATGACCATAGTCAAGGTATTATTGATGATGCCAAAGAAACTCTTATTAACATGGATACGCTTCTTTCCCAGTGTCATTTTAAGCAAGCCATAATGTCGGCTATGTCTTTGGCTCAGGAGACCAACCGCTACCTGGATATTAAATCGCCGTGGAAGATAATCAGGGAGGATAAGCAGGCTGCTGCCGATTCACTATACGTGGCTCTCTCGGTGCTGTCCTGTCTTAGAACAGCATTTTATCCCTTCTTGCCCTTTAGCTCCCAGAAATTGCATGAGTATCTTGGTTTCGAGGGCAATGTCCAAGATTATGGCTGGAAGCCAAATCTGCCGTCGCCGGGGCAGAAACTGCTTGAGCCTAAGCCCCTGTTCGCTAAGCTGGATGAAGAGCTAATTGAGGAGGAGACGGCTCGGCTGGGCGAGGCTGACTAAAGGAGGATTTTTTGCAGTTAAGCGAGATTTACCATCTGGTTGAGGAAGATTTAACCAGGGTGGAGAGCCAGATAAAGGCAGTCACTGAGGTTGACTCTCCCCGTTTTGCTGAGCTCTTGAGCCACATCTTGGGGGGAGGCAAGGAAATCCGCCCCGCCCTTACTTTGCTGTCAGGCAAGTTTTACCACTACAATCTTGACCTACTTCTGCCTATGGCTACCTCCGTTGAGCTTATGCACAACGCTACCCTGGTTCATGATGATGCTATTGACAATTCCGCAGTTCGCCGGGGTAGACCAACGATTAATAAGGTGTGGGGGGAGGATAAAGCGGTGCTATTGGGGGACTATCTATTTGCCAAGGCGGGTGAGTTTGCCGCCTTAACTGGAAATCTGCGAGTAATAATGCTCTTTAGCCAGGCCCTCCAGACTATTTCCAGTGGGGAGTTAAATCAGACCTTTGATGCTTTTAATCTGGAGCAAACCCGTGCCCACTACTTGCAAAGGATTTCCAGTAAAACCGCCTCCCTGTTCTCCCTGGCTACCGAGTCAGGGGCTATCTTAAGCCAGGCTCCGGAAGAGTCAATCAAGGTTCTAGGAGAATATGGCTATAACCTTGGTATCGCCTTCCAGATTGTAGATGATGTCCTGGATTTTGTTGGCACCGAGGAGGAAATGGGCAAGCCAGTAGGTTCAGATTTGGCTCAGGGAACGTTTACCCTGCCGGCGATGCTTCTGCTGGAGCGCTATCCTGAGGATAACCCGGTAAAAGAGTTGTTCCATAACCGTGATATGCCGGAAGGGGATAAAAAGAAAAAGATAAAACAGGCAATAGAGTTGGTTGACAATTCGTCAATCGTTAAACAATGCTACGAGGTTGCCTCGGATTATTGCGCTGAGGCTTGCCACAATCTTGGGCTGCTGCCCGATAACCCCAGCCGTCAGGCGCTAAAAGACTTAGCCGATTTGGTGATAAGTCGGAAGAGATAGTAGGGCAGGGACTCGTTGACTGTTACTCCCCCTCAACCCGGAGGCTGCCGTCGGTGTAGGTTTCCGTCTTCTTGGTCGGCATTATCTCTTTAAATCGGTCAATAGCATACTGGCAGGCGGCAAAGCCCTCCTGACGGTGGGCGGCGGCTATGGCAACGACCAAGTTAATTTCGCCTACTTTCAACTTGCCTATTCGGTGGCATATGGCGACATTATTAAGCTGCCATTTTTGTCCGATTTCACTGGCTATTTGTTGCAATCTGTCTTTAGCTTTATGCCTGGCGTCTTCATATTCTACGGAGACGACCTGTTTGTCCCGGGAGTAATGGCGAATCAAGCCGATATAGGCGACCACACAGCCACTGCTATCAGCTTTAACCTTATTGACCACAGACTCAGCGGAGATTGGCTTTTGCGTAATCTCAATCACGCCAGTATCACTTCATAGCCATTATGAGGCTGGAGCTTGCTTGGGGGTAAGCTGGGGTGAGACTCTGATTTTCTTGGGCGCTGGCTTAGCTTGCGCTTCCGGTGCCGCCGCTACTGGTTTGGGGGTGGGCGGGGCTTTGGGTTTGGTGCCTATGGGTTCGGTAAAGGTGGCTTCTAGCTCTTCGCCCTCTAGGGTCTCTTGAGCAATGAGTTTTTCGGCAATATGGGCTAGCCTTGGCTTGTTTTCGCTTAGAATCTTCTTGGCTTGGTTATGGGCATGCTGGAGGATTTTTTGGACCTCCTCATCAATCTGTTGGGCTACCTTCTCACTATAGTCCCTCTGCTCCGAGATTTCACGGCCGAGGAAGACCAATTCCTCCTTGCGCCCGAATGTTCGCGGACCCAGTTTCTCGCTCATTCCATAGGTGGTTACCATCTTGCGGGCAAGCTTGGTGGCTTCCTCAATGTCATTCTGGGCTCCGGTGCTCATTTCTTTGAAGATTAGCTCCTCGGCGGTATGTCCTGCCATCAAGGTGGCGAGCATGTCCTTGAATTGAGAGCGGGTCATCAGGTACCGGTCTTCAGTGGGCAAAAGTCGGGTGTAACCACCCAACATCCCCCGAGCCACGATGGAGATTTTATGCACCGGGTCGGCATTGGGCAGCATTTTAGCCACCAGGGCGTGACCTGACTCGTGGTAGGCGGTCATTTCCTTTTCCTTGGCGCTTATCTTTCGGCTCTTCCTCTCTGGGCCGGCAATCACCCGGTCTATAGACTCCTCAAGTTCCTGCATCTCGATGGCTTTCTTGCCCCGCCTGGCAGCCAGGATAGCTGCCTCATTGACCAGATTGGCTAGGTCAGCACCACTAAAACCAGCCGTCTCTTTGGCCAGCACCTCCAGGTTGACTTCCTCCGCCAGCGGCTTACCCTTGGTATGAACTTGGAGAATGGCGGTCCGGCCATTGATGTCTGGTCGGTCAAGGATTACTCGCCGGTCAAAGCGACCAGGGCGGAGTAAAGCCGGGTCGAGTATATCAGGGCGGTTGGTAGCCGCCAGGACAATCACGCTGGTATTGGTGTCAAAGCCATCCATCTCCACCAGAATCTGGTTGAGGGTCTGCTCCCTCTCGTCATGACCTCCGCCCAGTCCAGCCCCACGATGGCGGCCGACGGCATCAATCTCATCAATGAAGATAATGCACGGGGTATTGCGTTTGGCTTGGTCAAAGAGGTCACGGACACGCGAGGCACCGACACCGACAAACATCTCGACAAATTCGCTGCCGCTGATGGAGAAGAAGGGCACTCCGGCTTCACCGGCTATTGCCCGAGCCAGTAATGTCTTCCCGGTGCCCGGTGGACCTATTAGTAATAGCCCTTTGGGAATGCGAGCCCCCAGACTTTGGAACTTCTCCCGTGACTTGAGGAAATCCACCACTTCATGCAGCTCCTGTTTGGCTTCATCTACCCCGGCGACATCATCAAAGGTCACTGTTGGCGTGTTCGCCGGGAACATTCGGGCCCGGCTGCGACCAAAGCTCATCGCCTGACTATTAGCCCCCCGCGCCGAGCGGAATAGAAAGAACAGCAAAGCGCCAAAGAGCAGCAGGGGAATGAAACTTATCATCAGACTGCCCCAGTCAAAGCCTGATGGTTTTACCTGGTAGTCCACTCCCTCAAGGTTGAGCCCCAGGTCTTGAAGATCAACCAGGGTGAGGTTGCCGATAGCGGCTTTCATCTCGGTGCCGTCGGTGGAAGTAATGAGCAGCTCCTCATTATCCACTATAATCGCGGCTATCTCGCCATTTTGCGACATGGTTATAGCTTCATCCAGGCCAATTTCAGTCGGTTTTCCCGTTAAGGGGAAAAGCTGATAGAGGATGACTACAGCCGCCACCAGAATAATGATGTATATTAAGCTATTACGCAGCCAGTTTGACTTCATCCTTTACCTCAACATTTATATTATACCAGAAATAATTGTCAATAGGAAAAATTTACTACTTGTTGTCAAAGGTTATGGTATGTTTCCTGGAGGAGCAGGGCGTCTCCTTCCAGGTTGGGGCTCTCACAGATTACAATACCTTTTACTTCATAGTCCTTTAGTGCCCGGAGAAGTTCAATATAGTGCAGGTCTGACTCTTTCAGGTTCAGGTGTTTTAATTCACCCTTTTTGCCATAGGCAATGCCGGAGATATGGATGTGCATATCATTCAGGGCTTGGTCTCCCAGCCTCTGTTTTATCTGCTCCAGGATAGAGGCAAACTCCGAGTAGGAATTGGACTCACCGCTACGGGCGTGCCAGTGGGCGAAGTCCATGCCGATGCCCACCCCCTCAAGCTCGGTGCATAATTTAAGCACCTCGTCTATGGTGCCGAACTGGCTGGGCTTGCCCATGACCTCGGGTCTGACCCATACCCGATTATTCTCCCGTTTAAGCTGGTTCATAACCTCAGCCAGGTTTTTCTTTACTGAACTATAGGTCTTTTCCGGGGGGTCGCCGAGGTAATAGGCGGCGTGGAAGATGATGCTCTCAGCCCTGCAGAAGGCAGCGATGCGGGCGGTCTGGAGTATCCTCTCCTGGCTGGCGATTATCTTTTCCGGCTCACGGGCATTGAGGTTGATGAAGTAGGGACCATGAGCCGATAGCTTCACTCCTTCGCTCTGTGCCGTTTCCGCCACCAGCCGGGCTCCCGCCTCCCCCATCCTTACCCCCTGGACAAATTCTAGCTCCATGCAGCCCAGCCCCAGTTCGGCGATGCGCTTGATGCCGTCTATGGTAGAGGCTGTCCTGGAGCTGTGGGGAGTGCCGCCGGTACCAAAGAGAAGTTTCTCCATTTTATCTCTGCCCCTTGGTGGTTAACATAATTATAGCACAAAATATAACATACAATTGTTACGGAGATGTTAAGAGGGGCTATGTTCCCACCCCTCCCCCCTTTTTAACAGTTCTCTTATTTCCCACCCACCTCGAAGAGTCCTTCAGCCGAAGGACCACCCTCAAAGGTTTCACCTCAAAAACTCTCTGATTTGGGGGTTATGCCCCGTAGGGTGGGCGAGTTAGGGGAAAATAAGCTGGAAAACAACCTGTAAGTATAGCATATTGTGTTATAATTATTTATAATCATTGTTGAATAAGCTGTCATACACAACTTGGTGGCGTAGGGAGTGTGAAGATGGCTGTGGGAATACAAAAGATGAAGGATAAAGGAGATGTTAAGGGGCTGATCAAGGCTCTCAGGGATGGACAGATGGATGTTCGAAGGAAAGCGGCACAGGCTCTCGGGGAGTTAGGGGATGATAGGGCAGTAGAGCCCCTCATTGAGGCTCTGAAGGGATGGGGGTGGTATCTTCGATGGGAAGCTTTAATGGCTCTTGGCAAGATAGGGGAACCGGCGGTAGAGCCTCTCATTAAGGCCCTGAAGGATGAAAATAAGTATGTTCGAGGGGATGCAGCCGCGGCTCTTGGTGAGATAGGGAATAGTAGGGCAGTAGAGCCCCTCATTAAGGCTCTGAATGATAAAAGGCAGTATGTTCGATGGGGTGCAGTAGTGGCTCTTGGTGAGATAGGGGATGGTAGGGCAGTAGAGCCCCTCATTAGGGCCCTGAGGGATAAAGCGTGGGAAATTCGACGGGAGGCAGCAGAGCTTCTTGGTGAGATAGGGGATGATAGAGCAATAGAACCCCTCATTAGGGCTCTGAATGATAAAAAGCAGTGTGTTCGGTCATGGTCAGTAGTGGCTCTTGGTGAGATACAAAAGAGGCTTTGGAAAAAATAAAGGCGAAGAAGAGCTAAGCTAAAGACTGAGGAGTGACGGAGGCTGGTTTCTGGAAGGAATAGAAGTAGCGCGGAAGGTGGTGGAGGCTGCTGCCGATAAGCAGGCGGTCGATATTGTGCTGCTTGATGCTCGTGGGGTATGTAGCTTTGCCGATTATTTTGTGATATGTAGCGGCGAGTCGGAGAGGCAGATTTCAGCTATTTATGATGAGGTGGGGCACAGGCTGAAGCAGGAGGGCATCTTACCCCATCACCACGAAGGGACTATAGACTCCGGCTGGCTGCTGCTTGATTTTGGCGATATTATTGTGCATATCTTTGCCCCTTTTGAGCGGGAATACTACCAGCTTGATGAGCTGTGGAGCCAGGCTACCCCGGTGGTCAGGATTCAATAGCTGAACAGTTCGTCCGGAGAGAAGAACAGCTTGATTTCCTCCTCGGCGGTGGTGGTTGAATCCGAGCCATGAATGGTATTCCGCACAATATCCAGCCCGTAATCGTCCCTTATCGTTCCTTTCTCAGCCTTGGCCGGGTCGGTTGCCCCCATCGTTTTTCTGATTGCTTCTATGGCTCTTTCGCCCTCAAAGACGCAGGCAATTATGGGAGCCGAACTGATATAGTTCACCAGGCTGTCAAAGAAGGGCTTATCCTTGTGGATGGCGTAATGGCGCCGGGCTAAGGCTTTATCCATGTGAAGGAGCTTAATTGCTATCAGCTTCAGCCCCAGATTCTCCAGACGGGAGATAATAGTGCCAGCTAAACCCCTCTGCATGGCGTCGGGTTTGATTAGAACCAAAGACCGTTCCATTTAGTCTCCTTTAGAGAATACAGGTTATGAGGTTTTTTAGCAACCTGGTTCTTCCCCTTCCCAACCCCTGTTTTTATTTGTCTTGTTTCCCACCCTCCCGCCCTACGAGGCATACCCCCCCAATTAGAGAGTTTTAGAGGTGAAACCTCTGAGGGTGGGTGGGAAAGATAAGCTATGGGGGACGCACCAGTCCCTCTATGTCCATTATACTTACCCCCTCCAGGGTGTCAACGATAAGGTCGGCTTCCTTCAGGCTCTGCCTGGAGTGGGTGCTGGTGACAGCCACACAATGCATGCCGGCTCTTTTAGCCGCCGTCACTCCAGCCACCGCATCCTCAATTACGACGCAGTTCCCGGGCTCAACCCCCAATCTCTGGGCAGCCAGCAGAAAAACCTCTGGACTGGGTTTGCCCTCGGTTACCTCATGACCGGTGACGATAGCCTGGAAGCAATTGGCTATACCCAGACTGCCGGTGATGAGCCGGATATTCTCTATCGGTGTCGACGAGGCTAGCGCCATCTTGACCCCGTTTTGTTTGAGCGACTGGAGCAGCTCCACGGCGCCGGGAAGCGGTCTTATCTTTTGCCCTATTATTCTGCGGAAGGTCTCCTCTTTTTCCCGGGCAATAGCCTCTATTTCATCTTGAGCTGTTTGTTCGCCCAGGGTCTTTCTGATTATAGTGTCATTTCTTCGCCCGAAGCTGTGCCTGAAGTCCTCGGCGGTGAATTTCACTTCCCTTTTGCCGAAAATTTCCTGCCAAGCGCTGAGGTGGTAGGGAGCGGTATCAGCAATTACTCCGTCCATATCCCAGATAACAGCCTCAATTTCAGGCATTGCCTTTTGGCTCCTCCCTTGGACTGAGTATAAACATGGTAGCCGTGCTATCGGCTATGGGGGTGCCATCCTTGAGTGACACTTCTCCCTTAGCCTCAACCAGCCTTCTGGACTTTTTGGTTACCCAGCCGGTGATAACCACGTGCTCACCTATCTGGACCGGGCGTTTGAACCGGGCTTGCATTTTGGCAGTAATGGTATTTACCCCTTCAAATAGGGCAGCATAGCTCATCGCCTCATCAAGGACGCAACTTATAATTCCGCCATGAACCACTCCTGACCAACCTTGATGAAACTTACCCGGGGTAAACTCCGCCCTGGCTGTTTTGCCATCCCAGGCAAAATTTAATTTCAAGCCAACGGGGTTTTTCTGCCCGCAGACAAAACACATATAAAATTCCTTTTCCGTGTCAACCGATACTTGCGGCCAGTTTGCCATTTTTTGTCTCCTTAATTATCGGTGTTTGGGCTGGGTGATTGCCGGTCGCCTGAGGTATAGCGGTTGCAGGGTGGCGAGGTGGTCATAATCGCCCGCCTCAATTCGCTGTTTTGCCAGCTCAGTCAGTAAGCTGGCTGGTCGCAGTTCAGGGGTGGCTATTATGGCTCTTTGCTTGAGATGCTTTCTTAGTCGGCGGGCGATAACGGGCACATATTCCCCGCAAAATATGGTCTTGCCGGTTATCTCTGAGCATAGAGCGTCAACGGTGGTTATATGTTCGGCGGCAAGCTGGCGCCATTTGTTGTCCTTCTTCTGGTACATGGCAGTGGCAATCTCTCCCCTCCCCGCATTGAATATAGGGCAGATGGGTAGTCCCGTTTCGGTGTGCCGGTAGGCTTCCAGTTCCAGGCTGCTGATGCCGATTATTGGGATTCCCAGGCTGAAGGCTAACCCCTTGGCGGTGCTTAATCCCACCCGCAGTCCGTTGAAGCTCCCCGGTCCTTTAGCCACGATAACACGGCTGAGAGCTTGGAGACCAACCTCGGTCTCATCTAGCAGGTGAGCCAGCCGGGGCAGCAGTTCAACGCTGTGGTTTTGCCCGCAGCGCCAGGTTGCCTCGGCTAGCACTTCGCCATCCTGAACCAGAGCCAGGCTGGCGCTATCGGTTGAAGTATCTATTGCCAGTTGCATTGTCTTAGTTGTGCCACTATTTGCTGATAGCGTTTGCCACTGGGCTTGAGCTTAAGGCTGCGCTCGGTATCGGAAATATAGTTCATTTCAATCAGCAGGTGCTCCGGCGGCAGCAAGCTTAGCCCCTTTTCCGCCCATTCCACCACGCAAACGCCGTTGCCGTATAGATAATCATCCAGACCCAGCTCGGCAATCTCCTCTAAATGTTCCAGACGGTAGAAATCTATATGATATAGCGGCAGCCTGCCGTGAAGCTCCCTGATGACCACAAATGAGGGGCTGGCGGCATACTCCTTGATATCCAGTCCCCAGGCAATGCCCTGGGTGAGGCAGGTCTTTCCCGCCCCCAAGCCCCCCACCAGGAGAAAGTTATCGCCGGGCAGGGCGAGCTTGCCGATAGAAACCCCGATTTTCTGGGTCTGTTCCGGGCTATGGCTGATTATCTCAAGGTGGTTCATCTGGTAATAAAGTGCTCCCACCCTCTCTTGACCACATTTGATGGGTTTCCCTGGCGGTCAACCACGGTTACCCCCTTACCAACCACAATTTCGCCGATGGTCGTTATCGGGCAGGGGGCTGCCCTCTCCACCTTATCTATAACCTCAGCCCCGGCGGCGAACAAAAGCTCGTAGTCCTCTCCCCCGGATAGTGCCAGCTCAACGGATTTCTCGCCAAACCCGGCTTTGACCATAGGCTCAATGGGCACCCGGTCAACCTCTATTCGGGCGCCGACCTGACTGGCTTTGCATATCTGACCTAAGTCTGCAATCAGTCCATCGCTAATATCTATGGCTGTTTTCACTCCTTGTTCAGCCAGTAGCTGCCCTTCAGCTATTCGGGGATAAGGGTGAAGGAAAGCCTGCTTAAAACAGGCAGTGACTTGGGGGTCAAATTTAAGCTTTAGCTTAAGCATTTCCAGTCCGGCGGCGGCAGCCCCCAGCTCGCCGGTAACCGCTACCAGTTCTCCGGGTTTGGCGGCGGAGCGGGTGAGTATCTGCCTTTTCTGGCTGCTGCCCAGAATAGTGATAGTAATGGCGACTATAGGGGCGCGGCTGATATCTCCACCGATTATGGCTACTCCATATTCTCGCCCTAGCTCAAGCATTCCGGAGTAGAGGTCGGTAACATCGTCCACTTCGGTGTTATCGGGCAGGGCTAATGACACCAGGGCATATCGGGGCACGCCACCCATAGCGGCAATATCGCTCAGGTTGGCTGCCAGTGCTTTCCAGCCCAGCTCTTTCCAGGGGGCTATGCCTGAGGGGAAGTGGACATCCTGAATGAAGGAATCGACGGTAGCCAGTTGTATTGACTCGTCGCCCTGCCAGGCAGCAGCGTCATCACCGATGCCGATTAGGAGGCGCTCGTCCTTTTCGCCCCCAGCCATTTTAGCCAGGAGGTCAATCAGCCCGAATTCCCCCAGCTCCGAGACCTTCATGGCGAAATTATAGCATGAATTCAAGGGTAGGGTCTAAATATTTACTTGGCAACCCACCCCCTTTATCCCCCTCGGTGGATTGGATGCAATTGCTCACCCAGAGGGATGATGGTCAGAATCTCAATACTTTGTCCATCATAGAATACCTTTTCTACCAGAAGCCTTAACAGTTCTTGCTTGCCAGTAAAGTCGAGGTTATCTAACCCTATGCTAATCTTCTCTGCCAGGCTCTTGATATGGGCCTCCTGGTTTTGCGTCAGAAACCTTTGGGCAAGCTGCCTTTCCAGTTCAACCTTTCGCTTCTCTAATTCACCTTGCTCTTTCTGAATGAGTTTCATATCTTCCCGCATCATAAAGTCAGCATATAGACCCTTACGATAGCCCTCCACTAACCGCCTCTGCTCCTCTGGTATCGCCTTTAACCTGGCCTGACAAAGTTGCAGTTCCCGTTCCAAGATTTCCTTTGTCTGTGAATTGTCCGCATTACGGCGATGAAGCTCCTGGATAAGAAAGTCTGGGTTTTTAATAAGCTGGCAAATTGTATTCCAGACTTCCGCTTCTATTGCCTCGGTCTTAATCTCAGGGCATGAACAAGGCTGGGGCCTGCCATCTGGACCGAGTGGAACCCTATCGGGATTGCCTTTTCGATAGCAGCGGTAGTAAGGGATAGCATGAACGGTATGTCCACCCATTCGGCCACCACACTGGGAGCAATACAAAAGCCCAGATAGCATGTACTGCCTCTTTGTGTTTCTTTTGGACAGTTCCGCGTTCGTTTTAAGCTTCCTCTGCGCGGCCTCAAACAGTTCTACCGGAATCAGCGAAGGCACCTTTACAGATATCCATTCCTCTTTGGGGCGTAGGGAAGTAGAAGTTTTTTTGTTCTTGGCTAATGGCTTAAGCCTGAACTTGGGCTCAATATGATACTTTCTGAACTGATGCATTTTGCCTATATAAACTTCATTCCTCAGCATAACTCCCAAGGTGCTGGCCCGCCATCTATCCCCGCCTCTAGGAGTTGGTATATGCAAGCGGTTAAGCCTATCGGCCAGGCTTTGAAGGGATAGGTTTTCGTTAGCAAAGGTGTAAAAAATCAACCTGACTATCTGGGCTTTCTCAGAGTTCTCCTCCAGTGTCGCCTTTTCCTTGTTATAGCAGAAGCCAAAGGGTATAGCCCCGGCGCTGACTACCTTGCCCTGCCTAGCCTTCTCACGGCTACCTCTCACGGTGCGCTCCCTTATCTTCTCCCGCTCATACTCTGCCACCAGCCCCCTCATGTTGAAGAACATCCTGTCCTCAGGGGAGGTACCCATGTCCTGGGTGATGAACTCTAGCTTTATCCCCTGCTTTTCGAACTCTTCGGCCAGAATCATCTGGTGGTAGAGCTTGCGGGAGAGTCTATCGGGGTCATAGGCCAAGACCACATCAACTCTTCCTTCCCTTGCTACCTGGCGCAAATGATTGAGGGCTGGCCTATCCAATTCGGCCCCACTGTAGCCATCATCAACAAAGGCATCCTTATCTCCATCAAGTACAGGAGTCCAGCCCCTTTCCAGAATCCTTTTCCTTAATGCCTCAATCTGGCTGGAGATACCGTATTTCTCTGCCTGTTTATCTGTGCTTACTCTGGCATAAAGTGCTGTTCTCATTTAACCCTCCTTTCTCTCTTGCTCACTCTCAATTTTCTCCATTATTGCCTCTTCTAACCACTGCCCCAGGGTCTTCTTCTGGGTGACAGCGGCGATACGAGCCTGGTGGAGTATATCAAGGTCTATTCTAATGCTGGTATTTGGTTTTATTCCTGTCCTGGGTCTACCCGTGCGCTGTCCCATACCCAGATTGTAACAGCTGTAATACAAAAAGTCAAGAGAACTGGGGTTGATTTTACGGCTAACTTTTTAACAGGGCTTCCCAAATACGAGCTGAACAACTCGCTAGATTGTGCAACGCGGTAACAAATTGAGTGATTGTTAAGCAGGCAGCTTGTTACTTTGTTTCTTGGGCGACAACCTCACGGTGTTGGGCAGTGCTGTATTGTTGTAGTAAAATAGATTTGAGGAGTACTGCTATAGCTACTTTAAGTTTTAAAGGTAAGTCCTTTGTCCAAAATTACCACTTAGCTGGACTGCACCCCTATGATTGGATAGATAGAGTTAGGAGAGTCTGGAGCGAAAACTAACTTATGAACACTGATAGACTTGATCCTTTTTACGATATAATAGGTGTTACGTTACCGATTCCAACTAGCTTTGGAGCGCTTCCAGAGTTACCAAGGCTGAACAAAGAACAGTTTGAGTTAGCCGCTGAGCTCGAAAGGTCATTTACTCAAGAATCAGGCATTTTACCGGGCACATACACTAAGTTCGACGATGTGAAGGCACTCATAAATGTACATGACCGTCTGTGGGATAATCTCGAAAGCGAATTATTAAAGTGGGATAATCTGGCCATATGCAAACTCCTTTATAAAAAATTTGAAGTCATTTTAGGACATTTATATATGAATAAATATCGAACCGCTGCTGACCAGGTTTTGACCGGTCGGACACAAGGATCAGCAAAACGGATCGGTATTTGGCTGGCTATAACACCACTTACAGAGGGAATCAAATTTCTTTTAGAGATGGCTATTAAATGTTGTAGAGACCAAGGATTGACTAGCGGAGGTTCCAGACTTGATTTTTTAATCGGTCTCTCAATTAGCATTGTAATGCTAGATGCACTTTTGGATAACATCCATTATCAGATCATTCCCTATGAGATAACCATTGATCCAAATTTCAGCATCTATGGTGGAATTACAAATCAGGCAAGAGTGGCTATTGATAACTTCAAGAAGTATGAGGAAACTCACATGGCGCAAGCTGACCGAGATTTTATAGATAACCTTAGTCGGGTCATGGGACCAGAAATTAAAGTAGATGACTTCCGTGCTATTCCTGGAATTGTTCCACTCGACAAAGCTATGACGGAAGAGTTGGGTTATGGGATATTTGATTGGCTGAATTATAGTAAGGGATGTTTAAGCTTGTTTGGCGAAAAAGAGTTCCTTAAATTAATAGGAGTACCCCGCCTTACGAGGCATCTAAGGGACATGGTCGGTTTGAATTCCGAGAAGATAGAGTTGATACTCCAAGATCATGCTCTGTCTCAAGCAACTGTTAAAGACCTTAGCCGTGACGACATGATGCCATTCGCGAATTACAAAAGGGATTCGCGACTTCTTAGAAGACCGTTATTGGAAATCAACCACGGAGGCGCAAGAATTGTAATAATGGGAATTGAGACATTTATTATTGGAGGACAGGTATTTTCCGATTCTCTCAGCTACGGCACGCTGCAAATTCCAAGGATGCAGCCAGAAGGGCCCGTTAAGTCAGCAATGGGACGCCTTCAAGCCAAGTTAGGCGATCCTTTCAGAGAGAGTATTGTTTCAAAATGTATTGAGATGGGATTCAAGGCAGAGAAGGAATGGCCTCTTCCCAAGAAGGACAAGACTGATAAGCCGGTTGGGCCGATAGATATTCTTGTCATCGACCAGAAGAAGAGACGTTTTATATTGGTGGAGGCTAAAAACCTACAAAGTCAAGGAATTATTCCCAAGGAAATGAAAGGACAGCGTGACCGGTTTCTTGGCGAAAAAGAACAAGACGATCAAGCATTTATACGGGTATTAAAGGATAAAGAACAGACTTTCGCTTCGAATAAAGAATGGCATCTTCACGAACTGAAGCACAAACTGAGGATGGACGGATTAGAGAATTACTCTGTAGAAAGCGTAATTGTCGTTTTTCACCCTCTGTTTTGGCCGCTATTCGCTACAGAGCCCTTACCAATTCTTGACGACCTTGAATTTTATAAGAGGCTCCGACTTGGCCAAAGTTTTTTGGCAAAAACGTTAGAGAATAATTCACATGCCTAATAAAAAGAGGCAACACTATGTCCCTCGCTTATTTTGGTATCTCTAATTACCATTGCTCCCAAGTCACAATTCGTCCGTTTGTTTACCGTGCAGCTGTATAATTTCTTACTGAACAATAGTCAGTTATGTGCAACGATAATTCAGCACATCACCTAGAGCGCTAGTTTGTTACGTGCAGCCTAGTCTTGGACTTCCACTACAGCTATTTCGGCTTCAGTTAACCCATACAGCTTGTAGACTATCTGGTCAATGAGCTTATCGGTCAGCTCGATACGTTCTAGAAGAGGCTTGAGTTTGGCTATAGAGGTATCAAACTCACCCCGGATGTTCGTCTGTGGTTCACGACGAGTCACATCAATGCCTTTGGCTGACTGGATTGCGTTTTTGTTCTGCTGCAAGGCACCAAGGAAACCATCCCAACCTACTTCTGTCCTCCAGTATTCCTTCACCTTGGTCTTGTTTCTTAAGTCTTCGATGCCTCTACCTAGGTAGCCCTCTAGCCATCCAAGGAAGCCCTTAATCTCTCCCTGCTTCTCTTTATGGAGCCGCGTCATCTCCTCCGCCAGAAACGCAAGGAGGTCGTGAATTACATCTGATTGTTCGAGTTCCGTGTCTGGGGAGCCGTCCATCTTCTGAGGTAGCCGCTCGTCCACGAATGCTAAAACCTTGTCCCAGTCCTCGGTTTGGAGATACTCTTCATAAAGGTTCTTACTCTGCTGCACCATCTGCTCTCGCTCCACCTTAGGCGTGGTAAAATTGATGCGGCGTATAGGCAAGGCAGAGAGGTACTGCTTGTTCATATCATCGACTAGATAACACGTACAGTAGAAATCTAACAGCTTGGAATTAAGAACGCTTAAGAAATAGCGAATGGTTGCCTCGTGTTCAGGCTCAATAAAGAAGATACGTTGTATCGTTTTAGTAGTGGCCCGTCCTTCCTCATCTATGCTAACGGAAAGGCGGGGTCGAATGGATACGTTACGAATCCTTATGGACACCAGTTTGATGAAAGCATCCGAAGAAGACAGCCGGCTTGCGTCGGCATACAAGGATGGTTGAGAGCTGCAGTATCTCGAGATGTCATCAGGCACCATTATAGGAGTTAGCCCAGGCGCATACGAATCAAAGAGGGCATTCTTGCCTCCCTCGGGACCTCTGTCAATATCCAGTCCTGAAGAAGCATATAAAGGTGCGAGACTCGGCCACTTTCGTATCTTCACAATAATGCCCCGGTGCTTTTCATCTAAATATGTGCCGAAGCGCAAATATGCATCGGTTTCAATCTCATCATTCCTAACCCAGCTACATGCCTCCCAGCAACCCTCCTTCAGAGCGTCTAAGCGTTTGTCAATGGATGCAAACATATCAAGCCTTCTTCTCCAAAACCCTGGGGCAGACTTTGAAGCACCAAAGAGTGTGATAGCTGTAGGTGTAGCAAGAACCTCTTCAAACATTATCCCTGACTCCACCAAATCCTTCAGCTGCACCTCCGAGAGCAAGAACTTTCGCAGAGGAAGATAATCTTGCTTCAGGAGGAAAGTATCGGGCGTAATCATGGCAAAATTACCATAATTTGAGAGTAAGCGAGGGCCTTGTTCCATAAACATCACAAAGGTATTAACCTCTTTCATTTGCGCTGTTGCAAAGAATTTGTGTCGTAGGAAGAGTAGCTGGTCTTGCGGTAGCTCCCCGCCCCAAGGTGGATTCCCTACCACTGCATCAAATCCTGGCTCGGGTAATCTCTGCCCATTCCGGTCAAAGAAGACCTCCGGGAACTCCAGCTCCCAGTGAAAGAAGCGGCGCTCTTCCGCTATTGTCTCGGCTTCATCCAGCCAAGATAACTCTCCTGGCCTAGGCCACTCGGTACCGTCTTGCTCTGCCAGAGAAAGGAGTCGCTCGTAGGCGTCTTTGTTCTTGACCTCGTTCCCAAAATATACGGACATCCATACATCGGCGATTGACTTAATTCGGCTCAGGGCATATCTGGCTGTCTCATAGGCGCCTTCCTTACGGTGAATGTCCTCCACTGAATCAGAGGGCTCTTCAGTAATCCTGTGGAAGGTACTTACTGCGGAGGCAATCGCGCTTTTGAATTGATGCCCTGCCAGAGTTGTGACAGCGGTCAGCCTTTTCCTTTTACCAACATCGGGTAACAGGCCTATATCTTCCAACCGTGCTCCAAGTAAAGAGTTGCCACAGCGCAGATGGTGGTCTAGGAAGTTCAGCGGCTTGTCCAGAGAGACAGTAGAAAGCCACAGGGAAAGCTTGGCCAGGTCCACAGCCAAAGGGTTCAGGTCGACTCCATATATGCAGCGCTCTACTACCTCACGGCGAGACCAGCGTACCTCGTCCTCCTCCATCTCCCTGGGGTCACCGCCCAAGGCTTCCACTAGCGCTCGAGCCAAGAAGTCAGTAGCTTCCACTAAGAAGTGTCCTGACCCCATTGCCGGATCCAGCACTTTTAGAGAGAGAATAGAATCAATCAAGTTACCGCTGGATTTCTTCGCCTCTTCCAGCAGAGGCTCCAGAGTGTTCTTCACGATGTATTCAACGATGTACTGAGGCGTATAGTAAGAGCCGGTGGCCTTGCGCTCCCCCTTGTAGGTCTCTAGGTAAACGGAGCCGGCCCGGTAAGTTTTGAGTGCCTTCCGGCTGCCCAGTTCCGCAAGGGAAATAAACTTCTCCCGCTTGCCCTCCTTGACCACGGCCATATCCTGGGTGGCATAGCGAGGTTGATGCTCCAGGAGTCCTTCATAGATGGAGCCGAGCTCCCTTATGCTGAGGTCACGATAACTGACGAAACCCCTCCCAGTGCGGCCTGCAGCTCTGGCGCGGGCAAGCTGGTCGATGACTCCTGCCAAGTAGTAGTCGCCTATCTTCCATGCGGCAAGGCTCTGGTGTTCCTTCTGGTCATCGAAGAGCCTGCCGTTATAAGGTGGGATATGTAGGAAATCCTCCCCACTGTTGATAAGGTTGAACAGCTCTCTGAGCCGCGACCAATACATAGTGGTGGTTGGGCTAAGCTTGGACTCGAATGGCTCCTTTGTAGCTATCTCGTGGGTTAGAGCCCGCAGGCTGTAGGTGCCCCAGTAAGTAGGGTTAGTCACCGGCAGGAATTCTCTGGCCTCAGCATATAGAGTGAAGAGCAAGCGATAGATAACTATGAAAGCATTTTCCCGGACGAAGTCTAAATTCTGTGGTTTTAAATTATTTGCTGAGAAAGAGAGAAAACCTTCGGCAAGCAGACGAAGCGCTTCGTAGACATTGTCTTTCAGCTCTTCGCTGACCTTAGCAGCATATTCAGTGCTGGCTCGGTAAGCACGGTCAAGGAAGCAGGCCCCAGTGCCGTCAGGCTGGAAGGCGTCTTTATGGAAGAAAGCCAGGAAATAAAGGAAGGCGTCTTCATCAAGAGTGATTATCTGAGGTAAATCCACCTCATAATAAACATCGAGTCGGTAGCTTAGGTCACGGTGATAGAGTCGCCAGTGCCGGCCATTGGTAAGCAACCCCCATCGCTTGTCGGTAGCCCGGAGGTAGAAGTCAATCTGGTAACTAGGGTTGTGGTTGGTGAAAGGGTCTCCTGGACCCTTGACACGCTTGTCCAGAGAGCGCTCCCACGCTTTGGCGTCCCCCACAGCCAGAGTATTTTTGAAAAACTCCGGTTTCCCCTTCTGTGCTTCTGCTTCTTGACGGGCTTCTGGAGAGGGAAAGAAAGCGTAGTCGGGACGCCTTATGCCCTCTGGAGAGTGTACTGCTGGTTGCACGAAGTAAACGTGACAAAGTATGTCCAAAATCGGTCTAATGAGACGCCGCTCGACTTCTGCCTCTGGAGTATCACCATTAATCCCGGGGAGGGCTTTTTCTAAAATATTGCTGATGCGTTGCCGATACTCCCATACTTTGCCCTTGAGAGCCCGCCAGTGTGAGTCTTCTCCTACCAGCTCCCCCAGATAATAGTCGCTGAAAAGAGAGCGATTATTGTAACTGGCCAATCTAACCTCCTACGCAAACTCAATCAAAGCAAGGGAAACCAGCTCCGGCCGCTCCGCTACGATAATTTCCATGTTGCCCAATTCCTCACGCCTCGAAACTACCCGCTGGTGTAATTTCTCCATCTCTTGATCAAGGTCTCGAAGGCGAGCCTCTTCACCCAAGACGCGGATATCCTGGCCTGAAGGCATCAGCTGAGGCTGCAACTTATATTGACGAATCCTTTCCTCAATTACAGAGCGTTGCATCTGAATCTTCGTTTCACGGGCTGAAGCATAACGGTCGAGATCGTGCTTCATAGCCTCGACGGCAGTTAGACGGCGTTCTTGAACAGTATCCTCCAGCTCCTTGCCGCGGGTTACGGCGGATTGCCAAGCTACTGAGTGGAGGTCCTCGAGCTTAGCCAAGGCTCTAAGATGCCCCTTGCCTAGTGCTGGAGGTTTCAGGTCATTGCTGTCGAAACCAGGGGTCTGAGGAGCAAAATCTAAATCTGATGTACCTGACTCGGTTACATAAACGGAGCATGGTTCCTCATGGGCTGTACTTCCTCTACCATCGGTGCATCTTAATTTGAAGTTGAAAAGCGCCCCCGCTTCTCCCTTTTTATCAGCGCTTTGGATGATCTTGGCAGTGGTGGTACCATCAAATCCTTGACCAGCCTGGGTGCAATAGCTCACGATAGAATCAAACAGAGGATGCCCAAAAGCGACGAGCTGCACCTCGTCTGGGCGATGCCGACGAGCCACTTCCCTATGGAAGGTGACACTTTCATAGGCAGGCATTACCCCTTCTCGACGCACCACCTCAGGAATGTCGCGGATACGTACAACTCCTCGCTTGCTAGTTTGACTAATGCGACCACCATGGCTAACTAGGAAAGCCTCGGCCAGTCTAGCAACATCCTGACTTGTGGCTGATGTCTCCTTCACCCGGTTTAACAAGCGGAGCGCATCTTGGTGGTCATAACGGCGAATCTCCTGTAAGAGCTCCTTATCCATGTGCTCAAGCATCTTAACTCGTTCCTTGGCAGCCTGGGCAGCTTTTTCCGCTGTAACCTCTGGTTCTTCTTTCTGTATGAGAGCTGTCATTACTAGCTCCGTTAGGTCTACTTCCTCCAGCAGAGCTCCAAGTACATCGTACGCATCGCCTGGGACATCACGGCCTATAAGGACGAGCTGCTTAAGTATGTTCTCCAGAATTTGATCTTCTCGTGTGTTGGTGACGAACAGGTTATATACTGTTACGTCTCTCTTTTGTCCGTATCGATGCAAACGACCAATGCGCTGCTCAATCCTGTAAGCCTTCCAAGGAAGTTCGTAATTGACCATGATATGACAGCTCCAGTGAAGGTTAATACCTTCGCCGGCAGCATCAGTAGCTATCATCACCTTCGTATCAGATTGCTCGAAAGCCCGTTGAGCCTCCTCTCGTTCATCTTGGTCCATACCACCATGAATAACACAGGTCTTCCACTTGTTCTTTTTGAACAGAGCGCTCTGCGAGATCTCCTCCTCCAAATACCGAAGGGTATCTACATACTCGGTGAACACTATGACTTTCTCAGTGGGATCCTTACTGAGGATGGCTCTAAGAAATTTCAGCAACTCATCCTTCTTAGAATCAACCTTTACTGATGCAGCCAGATCGGTCAGCGGTTCGAGCTGGCTGATTTCTTTTTCGATCAGGCTTCTTTGAAGTCTAAAAGGTAAGGTTTCGAGTTTGTGCTCTAGCTCTTGCCGATCGCGGTCATCAAGGCTGTCGGGGTCTTCGTCATAATCCCTCAGCTTTCTCTGCTCTTCGGCGCTTATTCCTACACCTACCTCTTCCTCGTCCATGTTCTTAAGATGCTCCCTTAAGGCGTTTAATCTCCTGCCGAGGGACAGCCGTATAGCTTGAATACTTGAGACCATGCGCTTTTGAAAAAGAACCATGACAAATCCAATAGCACGGTTTTCCTTCTCTAGGGTTTTCGCCAGATTGAAACCCTCAATCACGTACTCAGTCACAGCATTGTATAGCTCAACCTCCATCTGGGTATATTCCACTGGCCAAGTTCTTACATCTCTATTTACGAAGACTGGCTTTCCATGCTCATCAAGTATCTCTTTCTTAACACGTCGGATAGTTATCTGACCTACATGCTTTGGGTCTAGAAGTTCTGGCGCCGGGAAAGCAAACTCGTCCAGTAGGGATAGAAGGGCATTGAAGGTATAGCGGTCACCATTGTGAGGTGTAGCTGAAAGAAGGAGGAAGGAATCAGAACGCTCAGCCATGGCACGGCCTAGACGATAGCGCTGTGTCTCTTCAACTTTAGAACCATATATCCTAGACGATAACTTATGTGCCTCGTCAAAGATTATCACATCCCATCTGCATCCAGGCCGTTCCAGCTGAGCACGCACCTCATCCCTTTTGGCTAGATCCAGGGAGACAATGATCTTGTTGTGATGCTCCCAAGGATTCTGTTCCGGTGGCAACTTTTCCATCAGCTGTCTCAAATATGGGCCATCATAAAGAATGTAATCTCGTTCAAAGCATTCCTTGAGTTCACGCTTCCAGTTTCTGCATATCCCAACCGGTGCCAATATCAAGACGCGGTCTGCCCGAGCCCGAGCTACCAACTCCTCAAGAACCATACCGGCTTCGATCGTCTTTCCCAAACCGGTATCATCCGCAATAAGGAATCGATGAGGAAAGGAATTGACAACCCTATGAACAGCCTCGACCTGATAGGGTTCGAGGTTTACTCGGGAACTGGATAGGCTTACCATTCGATCATATTCATAGGCTAGAGAGAGTCGCAGTGATTCGGTGCGAAGGTCGTATTCTAGCGGGGACGACAACTGTTTAGACAAAGCCACATCGAGGGGACCAAGCCAGGGGCGGATTTCAGTAGGTGGCGTTACCCATTTCTTAGCTTTCCCACTGGCTTCCAAGAGAATTTCGTAACGGAAGCGACTGCTCCCGATATCTTCAACAGCTAGGATTCTGCCACGTTGACCGTGTACCACTACGGTGGTTCCGACTTTCAATGGGTACTCTGTTGCCTGCTTCTGTATGTCCATATTCAAGCCCCCTTCTCTGACAGCCGGTTTGTGTAGACGATCAATCATCTCATCAAGGGCTATTCCTTGTGTCCAAATTATATCAAAATTCTCGCGCCATTGCCGAACCATTTCGTGGGCTGAAGAAAAGCTACCTGCCAGATTAGATTCAATGTTTGTTTTGAGTCCTCCAAGGGTTAAATTCGACGACCCTGCCAACACATGGGCTTTGTCATCTTCTTCCAGAAGATATACTTTGCTATGCATGAAAGTTAGTTCAGTCGGATAGATCTTAGCTTGGATCTGAGGATACCTGTCAGCCAATCGAAGTAGGAATTTAGCGTCAGTTTTGCTAATCTCCTCTGAGCTGATAATCGACAGGGAAGCTCCTTTGTTGAGGAAATGCTCCAGTTCATCCTCAAGAGTCTTAAATCCACTCGGACTAAGGTAAGCGACGCAGATACTAGCAGAGGTCGAAGATGGCAAATGACTTCGAATCCAGTCTGCCACTGAGCACCTACGGTTGTCAATAAATTCCCAATCGGTAAGCCCTTCTACGAAAATGGCTTGCTCATCATTTTCTGGGACTAATTGATTCCCGCTCACTGGGATAGCTCCTAGATTCTATGATACATCTAAAGGCGGAGCTAGGCAATAATTATGGCTTGGGGCTAGTAATGGTCATCATGCGAAGGGCAGGCTACCATACAAAACGTCATATTGTACAGAGCCGCGTACTTATCTACGAGAGTAACCACTATCCTACAATCTTTCATAGCCAGCGGCTAAGTTTAAGCAAAAAGCCCACGTAAATATCTTCCAATCCCCATATAACCCGGCGGATGCCTGGGGCAGCCTTCGTGGATCGCATACCCAAGACCCAGCCACCGACTCGAAGCCACTTTGGGTCAGGTCTCTCCTTCCCTCCTATAGTGCCATCGGGACGCAAGTACTGATGCACTCGCGCAACACGTTGGCCGTCAATCGTGAAGTATTCAACCGTCTGGCTCATAGAACAGTATGGCTCTCCAGTTCGGTTTGGGTCGGCATGACGCTCAGGTCTCACTAGCCTCGCAATAAGTTGACCATCCTTCGTTCTCTCCCAGAATTGACAGGCGTTGAACTCACGTCGTATAATTCGGGGTGACACAAGTTTCGCTCGGTGGAGGTTAAAAATGAAAGAGAAAGGCATAGAAGTCTCCGGCCTCTATAAGCAGATATTTGATTATCTCGACGGTTCGAATAGCTTTACCGTCTTTGAACGTTGGTTGGTAGCTCACCTTGATCCCCTGCTTTCTATCGCTTCTCCGGACACCAAAGAACTGTTAAATACGATTGAACTGGGTCGTGCTGAGATGAGTGAGGGACATCGCACTGAGGATGAGTTCAAGGAAGAGTTAAGACAGTTTATTCGCAGTCATCCAACACTGAGTACCAGATTCGGCGTAGTCGCTACTGTGACGATGTCTTCAAACACAACGCAATCTGCTCCCCAGGTTACGGTGAGCGAGGAGGCACCGCGATTCTCGTATAGACGACTCTAAATGGCATTTTGGTAACTAGTTGGTCGTCTACATACACATTAAACCAGTAGAGTCCAGTTTCCTTAAAGGTCATCTGCATACCCATGACGAGGTTTTGTCCCCGGTCTTCTCCCTCCATCAGAGCGCTCATAGACGGACCAGAAGTGGTAAGTCCTGAAGGTTCCTCCATGTCTAGTCTGACCTGAACCGTACCACGTGCTCCGCCTGATTTAAGAACGACCAGCGCAGTCATTGCGTAGGTTAATGGTGGCATGATGTCAGGTGCCGCTGATCCCATTGCAGTATGTATTACGCGGTCAATAACGCGGATGATTGAAAGGACTCCGTCTTTCTCTTCCATGACGCGCTCGCAAAGTAAAGCGGCTTGTAAATAAGGGCCTGTGCTTGCTATCATAATACCCCCTCCTAAGTCATACCTTTCATTATCTTTATTACAAGAATTATAGCACCTATTCATTTGAATCCACCACTTTATTGGTAATCCAACTGCCATTCTGTCTCGGCCGACCACGGCAATGGATTCTCCACTAGGTGCTAAGCGAATGTTCCGCCAAGATGTTGTTTTACCGCCTGCGGTCAGCAGGTTGTTCACCAACGGCTTTGAAGAGTAGCACTTAAGGGGAGCATCCTCTATAATTACATTGCTATAGCTGGAATACAGACAGTAGGCTGGCCTGATATACCACCACACCACTATTACAATTTGAGGGCAGAACCTCTAGGTTGGTGGCAACGCCACATTCGTTGGTTACCTTTTCTCAAAGATACTAAGCCAAAGTTTAGGCTAACGGTCACATGCGTACAGTCCAATGTACCGAGCCAAACTCTCATATGGTTCTTGAGGTTTGAAAATGGGACGCAAACCGGGCATTCCATAGTTGTTCCTCCTATGACGCAAAGGCAACAGCAGCATTACACTATAGGAGACCGCCTACTCGGGTTTGGAGGTGATACCATCCTTGGGGTTGACTTACCTAGCGGTGGGTTTCACACGTTAGTGTCGTTTTGGACACTTCGAGGCGAAACAGTTCTGTATGGAGTAATTCTTTCATTGCTTTCCGGTGCGGTAGGCGCTTTGTTAACCTTGCTAATAAAGGGATGCTAATGCAACGCTAGTCGTCGGGGCTTAACAGAAAGCCATTTCGTTAAATACGCACCGGTTGAACTATTAAGCCCTCTCTAAGAACACCAAGTTTTTCGTCCTCAAAAGGATTCTGACCATACTCCGTAGTCTTTCCAATGCTGAACAGATAAGCTATGAATGCAGCTATCGCTGCATCTAGTTGGTCATGTGTAGGCGGAACTTCAATAGTAAACTTAGGACTGAATTTGATTCCTATCCTCATCAACAGTTCGTACCTAGATTTCCGTCCAGCCAAGAGCCTCTTCTTTTGCAACCTGTGACCAGAAAATACGGGCCAAGCTGCGCCTGGATATACTTCGATCAAGTTCGTATCTACCTTCTCGTTCTTTAATCCGTACAACTGAAAATGTTGAGACTTATTCAGTGAATAGAACAATTTGACAGAACCTTGAACGAACCCGGCATATGGCTGCCCGATGGGGGGGAAAGCATAGGGTGATTTACCTGCCGTCCCAAGTTTGCGATCGGCAAGTCTCATCGTGCATTCTGAATTGCTTGCTAGTCCCTGAGGTCCGTCAATGGCGAGAACAAATTGTATGGGGAGTATTGTATCCGGGACAATCTGATTGCCGGTCAGGTCATATTCCCATTCATCAAATGTGCAATTCAGGTTCGATCCGATAGTCGCTCTAGTGCAAGGGCGTTTATGCTTGGCAAAAGGGTCTGATAAGTCAATGCCTATGAATATTGAACGTTTATTAGACAAGGTCACCTGTTAAGATTAAACCATTTTGTTTAAGTATGCAATTGACTAAGTGTCGGGGCCAGAGTTTTCAAGGAACACATTTCATCTCTTTGTTACCTTTTACCCCTCTCTGTGTGAAATATCGGGAAATGTCGCAAAATGGTTAACGTGTCCAGCTTAAGCTTTGTCGCTTCCGCAGATATAAGCCAGTTGTCGTTTGTCGTAAAATAGAACCCTCGTTTCTTCATTATAGAAGGTCAAGCGGAAGATGTAGGAACACATAGAGGTAGCAGAATGCCTTTCCGTTTACTTCTACTAAATGTGATAACCTGCCTCCATTTCATCAACCTCTTCCTCTTAAATGGGACTGTAAAAAAATTATCGCTGGTGGAAGGAATGAATGTCGTTATAGCATTCAACTATCTCAAAGCTAATTTGTCGTATATGCCAAAACCAGCCACTTCTTCTGTGTCCATATACGCTCACCTATTACGATCCTCAAGCCTTCGTCGTCCTCCTTCTAGCGCTCTGGAGATATGTCCTAGGGTGAGGATGTCTTGATGGCGATAGTATAAAGCGGTCAGGCTACCGTAAATACGGCTTGCCCCCTGCTTATCCCCATCTAGTTGAGCCTGGGCATATTTGTTAGCCAATGATTGGACTTGTCCATCCACCCAGTCGCTTTGAGATAGCTCCGGCAAATCTGGAGCTAGTCCATGCACCCTTGCTAAGTGGATTTTCATATTTGCCCGCCGTGTAGATTTGTAACCACACTCAGGACACTGATAAGGATTATACTTTGAGCCTCTGTTCATGGAAATATTATAAAGAGAATAGTTGCTAATAGCAACTTCCTCGCTTCTAATATCTTGCCTCACCGTCACCCCATATCACGATGGCTTTACGCCTCTACCGGTAGCCAATCCGGTCAAGCCATTTTTTCTTCTGAATGCTTAATCCCCAACCGATAAATAGGCTCATCAGGTCAACCAGGTCTGGCTGGGCATACCTGCCGAGCAGGGGGGCTGAGTATGCTCATCCCATTTTGGCTACTGAGGTAAAGATAAAGACGTGTCGTGAGACATTCCGACTAGAGGATTACACACTGGGGGTAACCTTCTCTACTGAAAGTATACAGGAGCGCTCAGTGCTCGTAGAACTATGATAACATTTTCCTCCGCTCCCTGTTCCATAGCCAGGAATGTCAAACTGATTACGACAAACGGTAACTGGCTTATATCAGCGGAAGCGACAAAGCCTAGCTGGACACATTAGCTGTTGTGCGACATTTTCCGATTTTTCATACAAAGATGAGGAAAAGGTCACAAGACGATGGAATGGTCAATACGTTGCACAAAAAGATGTTTTGTGACCATCGGTTTCAAACTTATCTAATGCCTCTTCAGCTTGGAAAAACAAGCCCATCTGATAGCTACACCGACAGCCGCCAAGAATAACAGTATTGCCAGTAATGAACCGACTTACCATGAATGCTATATTATTTACTTGATTCCTATAACACATGCCTTGACGTGTATTATCTGTAAGAGCATAATTTACCTATGCTAGACTCCTTCCATATAGGAGGTTAACATGAAAATCTCGGTTGATTTAAAAAATTGTTACGGGATAAAGGCTCTCCAGCATGATTTCGATTTTGGTGCAGGTAATGCCATCCTAGTCTATGCCCCTAATGGTGCAATGAAAACATCACTTGCAAAGGTATTCACAGACATCAGCCAGGCTGAAGACCCGAAAGATACTATATTCCCTCACAGGACTACAACTTGTACAATTACGAATGATTCTGGTCTTTCCCTGGACCAAGAACACGTATTTGTCGTTGACCCATATGAAGAGGGCTATAGTTCAGAACGAATAGCGACTCTTCTCGTAAACGATGAATTGAAACATGAGTATGAGTCCCTTCACGCTTCAATTGAAACAGCAAAGACGGTCTTGTTTTCCAGTATCGGGGAAACGGCTGGTCTCAGAAGAAATGTGGAACAGGAAATGCTTACTGCTTTCAAGGTCAATCCCAGTGACGTCTATTCCTTGCTAGAGAGTTTCGAAGCGGATGTAAACTCAGATTTAATCCTAGACTTCGCTGATATAGCTTATCAGGAAGTATTTAATCAAAGGGTACAAGACTTTCTAGCATCCCCTGGAATTGCCGTCCTGCTGTCTGAATATGTCGCGAAATACGATGAACTCATTGATAAATCTATGTACTTTCGAAAAGGTATCTTCAATCATAATAATGCTTCAACTGTTAGCCGAAGCTTAAAAGATAATGGGTTCTTTGCGGCCAAGCATTCCGTAACTCTTTTTGACACAGGTTCTCAAAGAAAAGAGATTTCGAGTCAGAAAGATTTTGACGCTATTATCTCAGAAGAAAAAACACGTATCCTAAATGACCCAGAATTGTCTAAAAGATTCGAGGCCATAGACAAGGCTATAACTAAGAATGAAGGGCTGCGTGCCTTTCGAGCCTACCTAGAACAAAATCCCAAAATTCTTCCAGAGTTAGCCGACCTAGATGGTCTTAAACGCAAACTGTGGACATGTTACCTTATTTCTAATAAAGAGCGATATAACGATTTCTTGAGTGTCTTTCGCAGTGGCAAGAAAGAACTTTCGAGAATCATAAAGACAGCCAAGGAACAAGCGACGCACTGGCATAACGTAGTAGAAATATTTAACGAGCGTTTTTCAGTACCATTCATACTAGAGGTAACTAATCAGGACGACGTGATCCTCAAAGATGAATCACCCAGTCTGGTCTTTAAATACAAGGATGGTTCTGACCTATGCGAAATCGGTAGAGATGACCTGATTAATGTGCTCAGCACCGGCGAGAAAAGAGCGCTCTATATCTTAAACGTCATCTTCGAATTGGAAGCACGGAAGAAGTCCTATGAACAGACTCTGCTTGTACTAGATGACATCGCAGACTCATTCGACTATAAAAATAAATACGCGATTATTGAGTACTTGAAAGACATTCTTGAGACTGGAAAGTTCCTCTTTATTATCATGACTCATAATTTCGACTTCTTTAGAACAGTGCAGAGCCGCCTTAATATCGATCGGGTCTGTAATTGCCTCATGTCTCTGAAAACGGAATCAGAGGTTAATTTGGTTCAAGCCCAGTACCTACACCCTTTTGAATACTGGAAAAGTAATTTACATATCAACAAAACCATGTTGGTCGCTGCCATTCCGATGGTACGAAATCTCATTGAATACACGCAAGGACAGGATTGCTCGGACTACCGAAAGTTAACGGCCTTGCTTCATCAAAAGCCCGATTCCAATTCTATTACCCTTGCCGAATTATCTGACATATTTAATAAGATGCTTTCTTTGAACCTTAGCCTTGGTGATGGAACTGTATTACCGTTCATTTTCGAAGAAGCAGACAAGTGTCTCAGCGCTCCTGAATGTATTAACTTGGAGAATAAGGTTGTCTTGTCAATCGCTATCAGACTCACTGCTGAAGACGTGATGATTCGCCGGATTAACGATACATCTTTAACAGATGGCCTCCGAGGGAACCAGACAGCAGAGCTTTTCAAGGTTTTCAAAAACTCGTTTGGTGCAGATACCACGGCGGTTGCGACTCTCGACCGCGTAATAATGATGACACCTGAGCAAATCCATCTTAATTCATTTATGTATGAACCACTAATCGACTTGTCCGATTATCACCTAAAAGAATTGTACCGAACGGTTAAGAATTTCCCCTCTCCAACAACACCGTGACCATTCTTAATCAATTTCTAAATCCAGATTACAATATATGCAAGAAAGGGCAGACATGCCGCTGTTTGTCTAATAGTAAATCAAGTAGGCTCCCATCGACAGGTCAGCATAACTTTCCTTTAAATTGTCGTGATTACATTCTGTAAGGTTAAGGATATTGGTGAGGTCACAACATGACGAAATATGCAACTAGTATAGTCTGCTATGCCGAACACTCAGCCAATCCCCTCTTTATCAAGGCCCTCATCACCCGGAGGGCTGCTTCAGCACCGAGCGCATAAACGCGGGCTTATCTCAGGAGCGCCACATCAAGCGCAGGGGCTTGCCGAATCCCTCATGAGTACCAAACATCACAGAGTCTGACCTTTGCGCCTTCCCCTATTCGCCCCCGCGCCACGTCAAGAATCTGGATCTGCTGCATATGCTATAATTCGTTAACGGCAACAGGTTATGGAAGCAAGTCCCCAATAACAAATGGGTTAAGTGGATGGAAGAAGATATCGGATTGGTTCGAGAAAGGACGACAGACGGTAAGATATTATGGAGGTTATCATAGTGCCAGATATAGAACTAAAGAAGATACAACCGAATAGATTTAACCCGCGACTTGAGTTTACTAAAGCAGGGTTGGATGAGCTTGCTGATAGCATTAAACAGGTGGGACTTTTGGAACCTATCATTGTACGCCCAATAGGAAACCAATACGAAGTAGTAGTAGGCGAGCGCCGTTATAGGGCTGCTCAACAAGCTGGGTTGGATTCAGTTTCAGCCATTGTGCGAGATTACACAGATGACCAAGCTATCGAAGTCAATCTGATTGAAAACATCCAGCGAGAGGATTTGACTCACGTGGAGAAGGGAAAGTGCTGCCTTGAATTGATAACAAAATTTCCAGAAAAGTATCCACGCGCAGGGGCGCTAGCGCCTTATATTGGTGTTCAGGAAAAAGCTGTGCGAGAGTGGATTCAATCTGCCCAAATTGTCCCACAAGAGGTGCAAAAGATGATTGCCCCTGCTGAGCCAGCGAGCGGGAGGATTCCTAAAGGCAAGATAAGTGGAGACATGGCTGTGACTATTGCTCGCCAAGTGAAAGATGAAGAAAGACAAGTCGAATTAGCTCAAGAACTTACGAGGAGGGGAATACCAAAACCTCAAGCGCGAAAGATTATTTCTGAAGTTGCAAGACAACCAGAAAAACCTGTGCAAGGGATTTTTCAGCGAATGGTTGAGGAAGCTCCGGTACTCTTACCTTTCTCAAAAAAACATGCTGATGATATCTTAATTGGACACAAGACGCAAACATCAAGAAAAGGCATTTATCCAAACATCAAGTCAGGACGAATCGTGAGAGCTGCTATAACGCATTTCGCTGATTTAGAAATTTTGAACGTCAATCGCAAGAAGCTGGGTGACTTTGATGAGAATGATGCTCAACAGGAAGGTGGATACACATTAGAACAATTTAAGGACGTATGGAAGAAATTACACGGTGCGTGGAATCCGAATGAGATAGTAAGTGTTATCAGATTTCGTCTGGTAAAAGTAGTAGGGGAACTAAACGATACAGGGTAGTTAGTATGCAACCATATGAGCAGAAAAAAGTGCTCGTAACCGTTAAAACTTACCCAACGCCAGCTAGTAAAGGCGCAGAAGTATCTTGTACAGCCGGTGTTACGGATGATGGAAAATGGATAAGACTATTTCCTATACCCTTTCGTTTTATGGGAGGCGATAAGCAGTTTAGCAAATATCAATGGATTGAGGTAGCTGCAAAGAAGTCTTCCGAACCAAGGAAAGAAAGTTTTGAGGTAGATATCGACACGTTCAAGATTCTAAGTGACCCATTATCGACTAATGACGCTTGGATGGCTCGTAAAGAAATAATCCTGCCACTACAGGCACCATCGCTCTGCTATTTACAAAAAACTCGAAAACAAACTGGAAACACGCTCGGTCTGTTCAGACCAAAAACAATCCAAAAATTCGTTATTGAACCTGATACTCCCAATTGGAGTCCTGCCGAACGAGAAAAGTTACTACAATATTCAATGTATGATAAACACCCGTTAAGGCCATTAGAAAAGATACCATATAAATTTTCCTACAGATTCAGATGTAATGAAGCAAGTTGTAAGGGTCATAAGCTAGTCTGTATCGATTGGGAGCTAGGCCAATCTTACAGACAATGGAAACGAAAGTACGGAACCGATTGGGAGCGAGCAATAATAAACCGCTTTGAGACTGCCATGATACTCCGGTATGATACATATTTCTTTGTTGGAACTGTTCATGGTCATCCCGGGGCATGGATTATTATAGGCTTGTTCTACCCACCACGATAGACTCACAAGATAGATAAAGGACAGAATAAATCGGAGGTTGTGCAAACTAACAATGGATTGGCTAGAGCATCCAAGTGATGAGGTGTGGGAATCAAGGCAACACTGGTTTGAAGAGGTAGGCGAATCTTACCAGGGTGAGGGATCATACTTTGTAAGCGAACAAGCGTGTGCTTTGATAGGAGAAGTTCAGACGGCCTTCTGTGCTGGTGCATGGTTAGCTGTTATTATGTTAGCCATGGCTGTAGTAGATTCTCAATTGAGAGAGTTCACTCCTGGATTTGCGGGAAGCACCAAACGGCTTCTGATGGATGCTCAAGTTAATCCTAAATTACAGCAGCTCCGCAAGAGAAGAAATGCTATTATTCACTTTGTTGACGCCGAGAGTCCAGCGATCACGGTAGATCAACAATGGACCAATCGCAAGGAATTGGAACAGGATGCTAAACAGGCTGTAGAGCTGATGTTCGAAGCCTTTTATTCTGATCCAGGAACCTAAAGTCGTAGGTCTCCATTTTTAATTGTTTTAAGTCTTTAAACAAAATGACGGAAAGCGCAGCACTCAATTTAAAGCTGGGTATTTACCGTTGACGCATAATTACACTTACACGCTAAGGGCAGAAGGATTTCAGCCCCTGTTCACTTATCATCTTTCCCTACCTATATTGGACTTACCATTCCCTGCCGGATACGCTAATCAAATGGAACACCATGATACCTAGTACCACCAATAATCCACCGTAGGAAAACGGTATTAGATACCACGAGCTAGCCCCTAACTTCGTCAGCTCCCCCCTCCCTTTGATCACATCAATCGCAAACACAAGTGCCCCAATTACAGCAAGCGATGAAGCCAACTGATACGTGGTACGCGCCCAACGCTCTGGAAGCGCCCGAAAGAACGACGCAATAACTAGGTACAACGCGAAAGTAAGTATCACAATACTAAGGATCATCGCAACCATATCCAGTTTGCCGCCCCGTAAGGCAGCCTGCATAAGGTAAGCGCTCACAATAAAATACATTGGCACTAGAGCCATAAAATAATCTCTCCGTACTCCGCCGCCTGCTTTTGAAGACTCCTTTTCAAATCCAACATAATCCATCACACGCTTCAGTACCCGACCTACCCTAGGGATTAGCTTCACTAGCACTGCAATAATCAAGGCTCCCACCAGAACATATACGTGCCACCACTGAAAATTCCCCAACCGGTGCTCGGACCATGCAAAGAACGCGATAAACGCAAGGCAAACTGCAATAGCCGCAACCAATCTCCATCCACGGAATCTCTTCCTATCTGCCATGGTACTTCTCCTTTCTAAATCGATTGCCCTCATTATACTATTTGACCATCGCACTACAACACGAACCAGGACAATCTGCAGTCTGTATAAGATAAGTTAAAAATTTTAGCCCTTATACTAAGAGTAGTGATGCCAAGGTCAGACGTGCAATTACAGTTATACGCATAAGACTCGGCATAATATAGCCTACTAACCAAATACCAAATATAACGCCACAAAACTGACTAATGTGCAATCTAGCTATCGTTCACAAAAAGTCATAAGGTAAAATTTCAAGAACTAGCACGTCTATCTTCCTCCTCGGGGTTGAGGTTAGAAACACAAAAACAAAAAGCCTCCCAAAACGGGAGACTTAATAACCGGTGACAGCCCGGCGTACTTGACGACTATGATTAGACTTAAACCGTGGTTATGGCGTATGAATCATCCTGATATCCTTAACTGTTTAATCACTTACTCTTCCGAATGCGCAGAGCCTTCATGAAGTCTTCTTGTTGGCCATCGGCCAGAGTTACCCCATAGACGGTAGTGTTTTGTAGATCTACGTCATTAAAATCGACTCCGGAGAGATTTGAACCGGAGAGCCACGTCTGATCGAAGTGCGCTTTAGCGAGCTTTGCGTTTGTCAGGTCTGACCAAACTATCCACGCCTTTCTTAGCTTTGCTCTTCTAAAGTCAGCACCATTTAGATGGCAAGACGAGAATCTCGTTCTGTTCAGCCTGGACATGTAGATGTTGGCGTTGACCATGTCCACTTCTCGGAACCAGGTGCGACGAAGGTCCGCATGATTAAGGTCAACGTCGGCCCATTCGCAGTCGAATACCTGTGCTTTGCGTATGACTGTGTCGCTTAGATTAGCACCTTCAAACTTAACGCGATACAGGTAAGAACCTGATAAGTCGATCCCTCTGAGGTCGACGTGTGATAGATCACGCATTGGGAGAAAGTCATCGAACTCAACCGGGATGAAGTGACCCCATGCGTCCCACTCAAACTTACTTTCGAAACTCCAACGGTAATCATTCCAAAGCGGATTAAAGTCTTCGGACGGGGCTGGGAGTTCAATGTACCGTCCATCCGCGAATCTATCAGTAAAGATTCCTTCGAGTTCAGCGCGAAAAAGATTTATCCGCCGAAAATCCCGCTCGCCATTATTGTAACGCTCCACTAACTCTTCGGGGTATAGTGCCTTGTAAGAGCGAACTACTGCCTGAATATCTGCCTGTCTCGTCACTACTTCACCTTGCTTATGAATCCTAATTGAACGAAGATGTCAGCGCTCCAGCTCAAGCAATCAAGGGCGTCCTTAGTCTCGACGCCACCCATTTCCAACCGTACAACCTCGGAGTCCCTTCTTTTCATATAGTCAGAAAGCAAATTAGCAAAGCTGCGCTCCCGTTTCTCAATGTATTTAAGAGCTTTCTTGTTTGGTCTAATATCGGCGGTTGGAATCTGTCTATCGGCCAAAGTGCGGTCGCTAAGGACACTGTCTGTTAGTGAATTAAAAAACTTAAGTATCTCTTCTCGAACGGAGGGTCCGAACTTTTGGTGAATTTCCTCCTGTACCTTGGGAAGCATCGCCTTCATGGACTGTCTCGTTCGGTTATCAATGTCTATTTGATGCCACATAACGTTATAGTAGTGAATATAGGCATTTCTCAGGTTTAGCACACCGTGTGCCTCTTCATTAGTTTTCCTATCGAGCAATTTCTCTTGGAACGCCCACTTAATCAGATTTTCAAAAGAAGGGTAGTCCTGTTCTCTTTTTTTCTTTCCTTTATTTACTTCTTCTCTCTCTTTATCTCTCCACTTTTTTAAAGAACCTATCTCAGCGAGTCTTTGAACTAAAGCCAACTCCAGAGCTAAGGATGCATAATAGATTGCCCCATTGCTAAATACGTAAGTGTAAGCGTCGATGGCCTCCCTCAAAAACCTAATAGGGTAATATCTGTTGCCCTCTTCACCGATGCGTATTTCTTTTAAAGCGCGGATTATTTTACTTACCTCTTGCTTCCGTTTATCTACCTCATTAGCCGGATAGGTGGAATCTGCGCCCCACGTGTGTGCCTGTTCCAGCGGATTAGCCATCATAACCTCATTTAAACCAACGAGAACAAAAATCGTGTTTTTCCATTTTATGCATTTCACCACAATCTGGCAGCAAAGCCATGTCAGTCTCGCCTGAGCCAAAGATGCCTAAGCGTGATAGCTGGTGCCTGCTGCCCGGTTTCAACATATTTGAAGGTTCGCGAGTGTTGACTAACATGGACGACTTCATTATTCTTGCCAGGCTTGGACCGTTGGCATGGACAAGGGAGTGCAATGGTGGGGACTTCTTTTTCACGCTCTTCAAGGGCCCTAACCAGCTTGGATGAAATGCTGTAGCCATTACGAACATAGCCGATCATGAGCGCGCTCGTCATCGCCCAGGCGTATTCACCGCGCACAAATCGGATGATGCCCTTGTCGCAGTAGTGGACGCCGGCAGAGTGGCCGGGGTCCACCGGCTTGCATTCGATGAAAAGCCAATCTTGTGAGAGCTTGAACACGTTTAACCGGTCTGAGAGGCCGATGAGCAGGTCGGGCATTTTATCGAGCTTAGCCCCGTCATAGTTCCTCACTTTCGACTCGCGCGTGACGTCCGTGAACAGTTGACGGTCAAAGCCATCAACGACACCCTTGTTAAATACCTCGTCATAGAGCTGTTCGTAGAGCTCTTGGGTTACAACATCCTCAGCTGCGTTGATTAGGTTGAATCCCGACCTTGGATGCGTCCGTAGGTAGTGCCAAGCAACGCATAAGGCTTCTTCCACAACGAGGAATATTGATAACGAAATCGGAGGATGCGGCAATTCGACACCTGCCACCCCCTCTTCATAAAACGCTAACCCCATACCTTATACCTTAATCCTCAAAGACACCCATGTGCTGACGGACGATTTCCGCACCGAGAAGCCGGGCGCGGCTGGGTGTCCAGTAGCGATATTGCCTTAGAACACAAACAAGCAGACCATCATCCAAATGCTGGATGATACGTGTAGTACCGGTATCGTCTGCTAAACGTAAAATAACGTCACGGAAAAGCGAGTCTGGCTCCACGGTGGCGCGGCCTTGCTCGCTGATAAGCAAGATACCGAAGGGAGCCTCTTTTTGAAGAAACATATCATCCGGTTTCCACACGATAATCTCCGGATTCTTACCGAGCACCTTGAAGAACGGTCTAACCACCATCTCCAACCTCTGACGGAATGTCTCAATTTCCGCACTTGTTGGTGCACCACACGCACGCGCTCGTGATTCGCCATATGGCAGGCAAACGTCAAGCGTATCGCGGATGACTTCGAGGTCGAAGTCATCCAATCCATAAAGGCTACCAAAAAAGGCGTCGATTTCTGGCATTACGCTCGTATCGCAGCGCAAGAGTCGCCGCGACAACACGGTCACCATATGCCGCTGCTCTTCATTAAGCCTTTCAAGTGGAACAATCGGACAATCGTCCAAATCGGTTTTGTAGATTACTCGTCGCTCTGCCCCAAACACAGATGCGGTCATCAGTACGTAGTGTATCCATATCAGTGAATGACAGAATAGAAATAGATATTGAGCTAAGAGTTCTCTATCTGGGTGGTCAGCGGATGAATAGCCGTAGAAGTCTTGCGAGAAAGCTACATCATCGAAACTCAGAAACGCCCAGCAATTCTCACGGTGAAAGCCAGGTGACTGTTTTACTAAGACCAGCGGTGCCCGATAATATTCGCGCTTCCGCGGCCAGCACACTGTTTCGAGCGTAAATGGTTCAAGTTTACCACTGTCCACTGAAAACCGCCCCGCGTAGTTAGCAGTGAAGTTGGGTAAGTCGCGGAGAAAACTTGCATCACGTTGCATCTGCTTCGGTTTTATCATATAGCCAGTGCAGCTTGTGAGCCCTAAATCTGTCTCCCAATAATCGCTAACTCGCCTCCCTTCCACAGACTTTACGCGTCTAACTACCTCGGCATCTAGTGGTGTTCCAATGGTGAGCGCCTTCCAAAGCCACGGCTCATCGAAGGTAGCCGCGACTTCGACTGACTGAGCCGATTTAGAATCAATATGAACTTCACCCTTACGGTTCAGCACTTTGTCATAATGTGGCGTAACGAGGTGAATGACATGCCCATCCTTGGGGCGATTGTTTCGCGAAAAGAAGAGCAGGAACGGTTGGCTCATCTTTGGCCAGACTTCCGTATCGGACAGGTTCGAGCCGTTTACAATTCCAGTAACTTCGATGAGTCGAAACATTACCTCCCGAGCGCGGCTCGGGAGATCTTCCTGCTTGAGGAGAATTCGGGCGGGTAGCGCCATTGCGATGCGTCCGCCGGGCTTGCACCACTCGGTGGATTTCCAAAGGATCGGCATGTCAGGCGCAAAGTCGGTATTTTGATAGTCACGCGCCATCACGGCCTCACCTTTACGCTCAATGATGGCCTTACTGATATGTGTGAGTTCGGCTGCAAGTGACTTATAGTCCTTCGATAGGCTTGTCCACGGCGGATTGCTGAGCACAAGGTCGAACTGCCTGTCAAATCGGCTACCAACATGTTCACCAAGACTACCAATAACCGGACGGTCCAAGGCTTCGTCTTGGCGACGGTGGTTGAACAGGACAAGATTGTTCAGTTCCCTGAATCGCAGCTTCTCCGGCGGAATGGGTTCTGGGTCAAGTTCGATGGCTGTGAGGTAGAGACCGAGCGCTGCGAGCTTCAGAGCGGAGCTACTGATATCAAAACCGGTAAGCTGCTTCTCTAGAATTTCCCGAATAGCTTTAGTGTTGGGCCGCCCGATAGCTTTCCACCGCTCGCGATAAAGGCGGCGGAAGGCTAATACCAGGAATACTCCTGCACCGCAGGCAGGGTCGAGCACGTGTGCCTCGTGCGCCTTGGAGAGGCCATCGAAAGCTTCGTCCACCAAGGTTGCGGCGATTCTCCGCGGCGTATAGTAGATACTGGTTTCCTTTGCGGTGCGGGGTTCCCATTTCCAGCAAAACGCCTCGTAAACTTGACTCAGCAAGCCGACGGGCACATGCGCGAAATCAAAGTCGCTCCATTGCAGCCTCGTTTGATAAGCTTCCGGCCCGACTGGTTTAAAGCGCTGGATGATTGCCCTTAAATGGAAAAAGACCGAATCGGAGCGTTTAGCCATCATGTCGAAGAAAGCACGGCTGCCTCCATTGTCTAGTGGCAGGAAGTCGCCGTTGAACGTTCGGTCGAGCCACTGGCTGGTCGCATGCGCGTTTTCTGCGTTATCAAAGCAGGCTAGCAAGCCGCTAGCTTTCGGGGCAATACGTTTCGTATCCCGCTCCGTGACTATGTTTCGATCGCAGAGGAAACGGAAGAATAGCGCACGACCAAGAAGCGATAGGACGTTTGCTGGTCCCAGCAATTGGGCAAGCCGATCAGCACCTTGATTCAGGAGACTTAACATTTCCTTGAACACGAAATCCGCCTCGCTTGGCTCGCCTTCACCATCGAAGTGGCCCTGAGCCAATCGAGAGAAGAACGTCATCGCATCACTGGATCGTGCGCGGTATAGTTTCCACTCCGGGGTTCTGTCAGAGAGACTAACAGGTATGACCGATAGTTCGCCATGACGTACCCGGGCAAGATAAGCACGGTCCCCACGGCAAGCGAGGATACGGCGTAGATGGCTGAATTTAGTTTCCTTTTCTTCGGGAGATAGCGAGAGCCGGCTTTCGTTCACGAAGAAAAGCAACGGATGCCCCTGGCTCTCTGCTACACCGTCTGGAAGCAACCTCTTCTGTTCATCCGTCCCTCGTGGTTCGATCAAATCCATATAATCCAGAAGTTCCGGAGATACCGGATCGCTGAATAGCCGAATATTGCTGCTACTCACACCGTAGCTCTGGAGTTCGTCCTTCAACTTCAGTGTTTCGCTGGGATGCATGGTCACACCTCAGTATGCCAGTCAGTAGCCGGGTTCGCACGCACTATTTTCATATCACCTTTGTTAGCTTGGAAGAAAAGGTTACTATTGTTCTGAAGTCTATCTCTATATTGAGTATAGGGCCGCTTATTAGCTTCTACGATTTGGTTTAGAATATCACTCATGATTTCTCGTCTTCCGGTGATGATTTATCGTGACCAATGCGATCTAGTAAATCCTGTAGTTGCCGACGGTCATATAGCCTGTAGTTATTTATTGGATGACGAACTGCCTTCAACTTGCCCGCACGATCCCAATTCCTTATTGTTGAAGCAGATACTCCGAGAAAGGACGCGGCTCCGCTTACTGACAGATAATTATTCATATTAGGCATATCCACCCGACCTCGTAACATTACCAAACATTATCATAGCATTAGCAAGCTTGTCAATAGTTGTATTATAGCAATACGCCGTACACGTATACCAATTAACCCTTACTCGGATTGTTATCCTGCAAAACGCTAAGAGGTGAAATACGAGAAACTGTATACTCGGGCAATAAGAGTCCTGTGAAAGCGTAGGCAACAAAATAGTATTTTGTGACACATTAGCGGTTAGATCTTCAATGCCAAACAACTCAGCCTCGCCTTGCGCAATTTAGTGGTTTGTTACATGTGAAACCAGTTCTCAAGCTTTAGTGTCCTCAAGAGATTACGCATATCGGGGCACGGTTATGGTATAGTATAGAGGCGGATATACTCGGTCAACAAATCTCGGGCATGACGTGCCTGCAAGTGAGCGTCGGTTCTTACACCAAGTTTCGGTGATGAGGGAAATGTCAAAGCTAACCACAGTAGGCTTTATGGCACCGCCTGATTTTCCTGAAGAGGCATATAATAAAGTGCATTCATGCCTTAATAAATATAAGGATACTCATCGAGTCCAATGGGAATTGTTCAGTTTAGGCTGGAACGGATTAGCTTACCGCTATCGAGCACTCGCTGAATACGATGAACAGTTTACGACTTCCGTAAACCTCTCAATCTCACCACCTCCTGAGGAACGGTATAAGCAGGGCAAGGCTTTTTTTGGTTTCTTTGTAAATGCCATTTCTGTAATCGACTGTTTTTTCTTCTCCACTTATTGTATGGCTTCAATTCTGAAGCCGGACGTATTTCCGCTCACGGAATCTGGCGACCTAGAATTCTCTCCGGCAAATGTAGCTTCAAAATTTCGTGCCGAATTCAGTCAGGACCCTCTCTTGACCGAGATGAAACAATGCATTAAGCACTCTACATACTGGGAGATAAATGACATACGCAGGGTGCTTACTCATCGTGGAATGCCACCCCGTAAATTCTACGCGGGTGGAGAACGTAATGGAATGGCAACTATGCCAACCAACCTTCCCGCTCCAAGCGACCAGTGGCAATTCGACCTTCCGGTGGATGCACAGACCACCACATCGCTTCGTCAGTGGCTATGTGATACACTCAAGGGCTTGGTCGCTGCGGCCAATGACTTTTGTAACCGAAAACTCTGACTCGTGCACTGCAGAATCTTGCTTACTGATACAGGCAACAGGAAACAACGAAGTATTCCCCTGCATTGCTAGAGATGCCGTAAAGGCCAATATGGCCGAATCGAAAAGCCTGAACAAGAGGGCGTTTTGTGCAACTTAGCAGAGTGATAATGTCGGGGTGAGGGAATACACGGGATAGGGTTACTAAATCAAGCTCAGGCGCTTAAGCGCGAACCACACTACCGGCTTGGGCACATCAAATATGTTTGCCATCTGGCTTATATCCTTAACCTCGGCCCACTTTTCCTTCACCTGCTTTTCGGGCATAAGAATAATGGCAGCGAAGTGGTCGGCAAGTAACTCATTAAAAGAGCCCTCCGGACTGCTTGATGTTTTCTTAAACACGGGAGTGGCTTTACCATGAGCCAGGATATGGAAAATCTCATGATAAAGAGTGAATCTCCGTCTGGCTGGTGTGTCGTTACTGTTGAGCTGAACTACCCAGCAGTCATTCAATCGCCAGATAGCGCCGTGGTGAGCCTTTAACGGTATCCGCCGGACTTCAATGGGGAGATTATCACCACCGTGAGTAATAAGGTCAGCCGGCACGGGCGGGCGGTCAATTCCCGCCTCCATTTGATAACTAACTGCCAGCCTTCTAACTAGTTTGAATATTCTCCCGCTATGCGGACAGCCGGGAGATTCAAATTTAATACTTGCCAGGTCGGTAAGGTCAGGGTCTTCATCATCGAGGAAGTCATTCATCGACTGGTAGTATTCCTCGTGTTCACTCAAACACCACCCTCCCTCTAACCTGAGGGGGCATGACTGATATATGGGGCAGCGTGTCCCATCACCCTTGCTCAAGTAGGACCAGAGCTCAGCTTCCCACTTAGGAATTTTCCCCACTTTTGTACCTTTTTTGCCTTCGCCGCTCAATAAGGTCCTCAATCATGGTAATCAGGTCTTCATCCAGTTCGTTAGGGTACATACGACGAGCATAATCGCGAAACTCAGGCCATTCAGGAGGCGCTGTCTCGGCTACTCTAGGCAGATGCCCGACAATGGAGAGGACCTTTTCCAGAGGCACACCACTGTATTCAGCCAACTTACAACAAGACTTGGTACTGGGAATGTCCTCACCGGAAAGCCAGCGGCTAACAGTAGCATGGCTAATGCCTAAGTCAGTTGCCAATTGACTCGGCAAGCGTTTCCGCCAACGCATTACTTCTTTCAGAAATGAGACTATAGGGACTTCTTCTGTGCTCACGGTTACATTCTATAAGTTATATCTTCCGGCTGTCAACAAATATCCCAATTCAATTAGGAAAATAGTCATGGGAAAGAAGTACTAAATTTGAGAGGAAAGGTTAGATAAAGATAGGTCAAACGTCTTGACTTTCGACGATTGGCGTATTATGATATTGTCCGCTAAAGAACATAATGTGACCCTTGAGGGAATATCTAAGCCCTGACCTATTGGCAAAAAGGGAAAAGGGTGAAGCATTGGCTGACTGAGAACCCGGAAAAAGCGAGGCAGATCCAGCAACGAACTCAAAGGAGGTATTGGGCTAGGAAATCGGGGGAAAGATACCAGATTGCGCAGCTCCCCTTCGCTTGTGTTAAGCGAATAGTTAAGGAAGCAGTCGCTACTAAGTATTGAGAAAGAGGGACTACAGAGCCTGAGAAAAGAGAAGCGGCGGACATAAGTCTCGTAGCGAGGCTATGACTATGAAACTGGAAACAAGGGTCTTTGAGTTATGCAAAGGGAAGTATAAGAACATAAAAGAGTTAGCCCGAAATATGGGGGTGTCTTGGCAGTACGTTTACCAGGTGAGACAAGGAAGGCGCGGGCCCAGCCAAAAATTCGTGGTCGGGGCGGTGAAGGCCTTCCCTGGATATACGCTTAATGACCTTTTTTATGTTGTTCCAGACGGAAGCGAAAATGAAGGAACCACTAATGAGGCTGGAATAGTGGCAGGCTCTAGACGTGATGAGGCAGTTAAGTTGAGAGAGCGCGGCCTAACTTATGCCGAAGTCGGGCACGAATTGGGCATAACTGAACAGCAGGCGTGGGGAATTATCAATAAAAAACCGGGGAAAAAGCCTGACCTCAACTCTAGGGTTATGCTCACAACGAGTGATGTAGCCCAGCTCCTCGGGTTGCATGTTAATACCGTAAGGCGCTGGAGAAGCGAAGGAATACTAAAATCATACCGTATTGGCCCCCGGGGTGATAGGAGGTTCCGGCGGGAGGACATTGAGAGCTTTCTCAAGGAAGGAGAAATTGAGTAACGACTTAGGCAGAATAATGAAAGTCTTTGGCTGGGTAGTCTCAATAGTGCTGGCTCTGATTATTGCTGGCTTTATTTTTGTGTATTTCTCGCCCCACTATGACATATGCCTGGTGAGGAGCGAGAGCATGAAACCAGCCATCAACATGGGAGACATCATAATCACCGGTCCCCAAGGTGGACTATTAAGTGGAGAGGTCGAACCAGGGGCTATTGTAACCTATCAGCGGGGGGAAGAGCTAGTTACCCACCGGGTGCTATCGGTTGATGGTGACGCCTTGGTGACCAAGGGTGACGCCGTGGAAGACCCTGACCCGTGGCCAGTTAGCCTCTCTGATGTTAGCGGTGTTTACATGTTCAAGATTCCCTATATTGGTTATGTATCCGATTTCGTACAAACCAAGTTTGGCTGGTTCTTGTTGATTATTCTTCCCGCCACAGCGCTGGTGGCTCTCCTTATCAGAGATATATTCAAAGAGCTAGGGCGCAAACCGGAAAAAGTAATCCAGAAAAAGGAGGTGATGCCTAGAGACGGGTGGGACTGATAGAAACTAAGACAAGGAATATTTAGGAAAGGAGTGGAAGAAGTGAAAAAGATACTTGGTTTATCAATAGCAATCGTGCTCATAATCGGATTGGTTGCTGGCGGCACCTGGGCTTATTTCAGCGACACTGAGACCAGCACCGGCAACACCTTCTCCGCTGGCACCGTTGACATTGCCGTCGACGGCGAGAATCCTTGGACAAAGTCGTTCACGGTGAAGGATATTGAACCCTGCTATACCGGGTACATAAATTTCACGGTGAACAATGTTGGCACCAGTGATGTGGTGGTCTGGAAGCAGCTGGTGGTTACCGCACAAGGTCCTGGTACAACTCCAGAGTCGGAATTGGCTGAAGACCCCAGCGACACCCTCAATAACCTGGCCAGCTGGACTTTCTACGACCTTTACTCGAGCAAGGTCGGCTGGATCATCCCTGCAGCAAATAAGGTCAGGGTCGATAACGTCAACAACTGCTGGATCAAGCTGGGAACACTGACGTCCGGTCAATCCATGGACGTGGAGCAGAGCTATCACCTCAGACCGGAAACAACCAACTGGGCTCAGGGTGATATAATGACCTTTACCATAACTCTCATGGCTGCCCAGACCAATGATCCCGGCGCCAGCCCTGTTGCCACTTCAGGCGTAGCGACGCTGGAGAACAAGGACACCTACTGGTCGCCCATCACCGATACTATCAGTGGCACGGTGAACTACACCTATGCCGGTACTACATTGAGTGGTACGTTCACCGCCACGGGATTGGCTACTAGCACATCCTACGACCTGATTTACTATGCCGACCCCTGGCCTGGAACCGGCGGCTGCATACTGGTGGGTGGCGTGGTCTCTGATGGCAGCGGAAATATTACCAGCACAGCTTTCAGTGGTAGCCCAGTTCCCTCAGGAACTGATACGAACCTGCCTGTGGGCATCAAGGTCTGGTTAGTACCTACGGGTGAGTTTGTACCTGGCACTCCTGCTACCTGGCCACATGGCTGGAATCCGAGTAGCTACCTCTTCGAGACTAACCTGATCAACCTGCCACAGTAAGAGACCGGAAAGGTAGAAGTAAGGGTTAGTGGTGGGGTGGAGAGGCCTCTACCCCACCAGAGACCTGTTGTAATGAAAGCTGGGCTTAACTTAATAGGAAAGCTATTGGAATAGCTTTTTAGCTCGGTTATACCTTGCTGCGGAAAAAAGTTGAAAAGAAAGGAGGTGCCTTAAATGAGGAAAGTCATATTTCTCTCATTAGCTCTTATCCTCATTCTGGGGATAGCGAGCCATGGCACCTCCAGCTATTTCAGCGATACCGAGACCTCGACCGGTAACACCTTTACCGCCTGGGTAGAAATCTGCGAGCCTGGAAGTCTGATAATCGTCAGCGATACGGATACAATGGTCACCGGGGTCAACAACGTGCTACTAATTACTCCCCAAAATGCGGTACTTGCCTGGCAACCCTATGACCCCGACAACGACCATTGGGATACCAGTATAAATTACACCTTCCCCGCCGAAGCTGAATGGATTTGGGAAACCTTTAGAACCGATGAGCCGGGAACGGATGCACCGGTACTAGGACGGGTGGTGCGCTTTGAAAGGACGTTCGAAATCCCCTGCTCGCCTCGTGGGGCTACCCTTTATATAACGGTGGATAACGGCTACACCGTCTGGATAAATGGAAACCTTGTCGGTTGCGCACAGGTTGATGCCGATGGGCCTGGCCCCTGTTCCGATGGGGACCCCTGTGCCTGTATAGACTGGTGGAACTCTGACCTCACAGATGATTACGTGCATACCTCCAACTGGATGACTGTAGAGTATTATACTATTCCCGCATCGTACTTAGTAGCCGGGACGAATGTCCTCATAATCCTGGCCGCTAATGAGAATATGTCGGGTGGTACGGCGGGTAGCAATCCCGCCGGGTTAATTTACTGGCTTAAAGTTACATGGGGAGATTAATGTATTTACGGCTGTAGTGTAATGAGTATGGTGAGTTATGGGAAACGGTAGAATTATTAAATACGCCGCCAGGCTGTTGCTGGCGGTGATAATAGGGCTGGTTATGCTTGGCTCGTCACCCGTCCCGGTCCAGGCTCAAGCAGAGCCGATAGACCTGGTGGTGGGTGGTGAGGGAGCTACTAGCTGGAGCATAGAGAATATTCTGCCCTGCGACAGTGGTACCAAGACGGTTGAGCTACATAATGCTGGTTCCCTGGACGGCTTTGTCATTATCTGGATAAGCGATATTGAGAGTGGTGAAGGCAAAAACCCGGAACCCGAAACTAATACCGAAGGAGAAGGCGAGCTTGATAACTACCTGCTCTTCAACCTCTACACCGACCCTAGTGGCCGGCTAGATACTAATATAAGCCTGCCGACGACCATTAATAACTTTCCGCCGAGCATTGACGGGCCGGGCTATATCTGGATAAATCCGCTAAACGCCGGTGAGACCGTTACCCTTTATTGGGATTGGGAGCTACCCTGTGAGACAGGCAACGATGCTCAGGGAGATACCCTTTCCTTTACCATAACCTACTTCCTTGGGGAACTTCCTCCTCCCCCTCCCCCTCCGCCTCCACCCTCCGGTCCCGGTTATGAGGCTGGATGTTTCTTTGATATAGACATGCTGGGTAGAATAACCAGGGTAGGGGTCGGATGCTGTACCAATAGAGTTCTCGGAACCAAGGTTGCCCCTGACCCCAACGATATGCATTTCTTGGAGGTTGAGTGGAACACGCTGGTAATTTGTGAGGATTGTGGGGGATGCGGATGCTACCCACGAGTAGTGGTGATGAGCCTGGCCGAGGAATCACCGCCTCCACCAAATGATGGCAGGATAATAATAGAGCCGGTTTATGATTTTACGGGGTATAGGGATATAGAAAGGCAGGAAGTATGCGTCCCAGTTTCCTTCAACTCGCCAATCTCAATGGTATTAAGCTATGACCCTGATGAACTACCTGAGGGTGCCTCCTCACCAGTTCTCGCCTATTATGATGCTGACCTGGGCCATTGGGTCGACCTGTCACCTGACCCAGGTAGAGTAGCCGAGGTTGGTAAGATAGCTGTGCTGGCAGATTACTTCAAATCGCCGTTCGCCATACTAGTGGAGGTACCTTCCCCACCTACACCTACAGCTCCTGCTGCCTTTTCGCTGAGCAACTTGCAAATTGTGCCATCACAATCCAAGATATGGCAAGTAGTGACATTCGTCAAAAAGAGTGGAGAGGAAGTTACTATCACTGCTGATATAACCAACAGCGGTGGTCAGGAAGGCAGTTATACTGCTATCCTCAAGATAAATGGGGAAGTACGAGGCACCAGAGAGATAGTTCTGGGACCCGGGCAAAGCGAACAGGTAGTCTTCACCGTTTCTGATAACGAGCCGGGACAGTACACGGTAGTCCTGGGTAGTCTGAGCGGAGAATTTACCACTTTGTCGTGGACCAACTGGTGGCTTATTGGGGGTATAATCGCTGCCCTTATTATACTATTAGGCTGGCTGGGTTGGTATCGCCGAGGGATTTTGTATCGCCGATGGAAAAGAAGAGCAAAGCCGGCATCTTAAGACCTTCCCAGTCCCCCACTCATAGACTATTATCCGCAACTTAAGCCTTTTCCAAATAGCAAGGCAGTGTTTGGCTGCAGACTGCGAACCATTGTCCCATTTTTGCTAGCGCCACCGACCATGAAGATATATGAGGTCACAAACGCTTGATTTGTTGAGTCACAGTACAAAAAGGAGGACCCCGAGCTGCTGACTTTGCCTGGAGTCCTCTACTTTACAACGAGAGACGCCCTGTAGTCCAAATCTGGGCGGTATTCGGGGCTGGGCAATGTTTCCCTCCTCTCTGCCTCGCCCCCCTTCAAGTGTTGAAGCTGTCGGGCAGTTCCGGGGCTTGAAAAGACAAAAAAGGGGGCGGGGATTTGAACCCCCGCCCCCTTTAATATACTACTGGTAATATACTAGAAGTCAAACAGTGCTGGCTGTTCAGCCTTTCTCCGCGCTACCTCTTCCTCTCTCTTCTGCCGCCTCTCTGCTCGCTCCCCCTCCAGCCTAGCCTGGGTTCTCTTGTGATAGAGCCACTCCTTTAGCCTGTTGAGCTCGTCCATCTGGTAATCGCTGATTGTGTCCACGGCGATATCGGTGGGCATCTCATTCTTACCCCATCGGCGGTATGTTTGAGTGGCGATGTAGAGGTAGATTTGCCCCCAGTCGTGGTCCATCGGCTGAGTCAAGGCAGCCGTATAGAGATAGGCGCAGGCTTCGGCATCCGTCCCGGTCATCTCCTCTCCTTTGAGTACCTTCATGTTCATCTCCAGCCTCTCCAGTGTAATGGCTGTGTTAAGCCACTCGGGAAGGGTGTCTCCCCAGCCGCCGGGAAAAACAATGACAGGGTCAGTTAGACATCCCACCAGGTCGGAGATGCCCTTTTCGATTGTTGGTCTATTCAATTATCATCCCCTTTCTAGGCGCAGTTACCCTTTCAATCCCCGGCATTCTTAGATTATCGACTGCTGGCTGCCATACTCCAAAGCCTTACGCTCCTCCTCCAGCGCTTCCTTGGGTATGAGGTTGCGGATGCGCTCGACATAGCCCTTCATGTAGTTGTTGAAGTTGTCTACCTTGAAGGTCATGGTGGCGGCGGGCTGGTCGATATACCCCGGTAGATTGGGTACCCGCCTCAGTTCTTCCGCTTTCTCACGGATTCGCCACAGGGTCGGCTTAATGGAGCTCATAAGCTCTTCAACCTCATCAGCATTCTGGCTGACCTTGACGGCGCTCCACTTGATAGGCATCAGCTTTACCTCCTTTCTGGCATAGTTACCCGTTTGGTTCTCGCCCAAAGCTGGCTATCTCCTCTGTTTCTTGACTTTGGCTATGGACAGATAACCAGGGCACTTTGGAGAGCATCGGTGGCTGTATCCCTTAAGGCACTCCCGGCAAAGCCAGTAGCACTTGCGCCTGTTTGGGCGACGGTAAAGATAGGCGTTCATACTTACCCCTTTCTAGCCACAAAAAGAGGGGGTATCACTCCCACGCTACGGGAGCGAAACCCCCCTGAAAAAAGCAAAAAAGCGGGGCTTCCCCCGCCTTCTTGCGTGGCTGGTTCTGTTTGGGCTATAGCGTTCTATTAGGCTGTTACTGGCTGTTTAGCTCGTTTAGGCTTGCCTTTGGGCTTCTCGGCTACTGGCTCGGCAGGTGTCTCGGTTTTAGCCTTTGCCTCTGCCTTCTGTTGCTCTTGCGCCTTATCGGTTAGCATTGGCATAACCACCAGTTGATAACCGTCAACACTAAAGAGCATCGGGCTGTAGGAATTGGTGAGCTTAAGCTCTACCATACCCCCGCAAGCCTTGAGAGCATCAGCAAGGTATTGACCGTCTAGCCTCACAAAGCCATGTCCATCGGTGTCGGCTGTTAGCTCGGCTTGCCCCTTATCATCGGGATTAGCCATAACGAGCTTACCGTCGCCAATGGTAAGGTCTATCGGGTAGGCTTTGCTGTCGGATATGGCTTTGAGCGAGCTAACCGCCTTGATTGCCTCTACGGTGTCAAAGTGGGCAAGGGTATTAAACTCGGCAGGGATTAGCTTCTCATAGTCGGGATATTGACCGCTAGAGCTAGTCCACTTATAGCGGATTAGCTCCGTGTCTATAATGAGGCTCATACCGTCAAGGCTCTCTCCGCTAGGCTCAAAACTAACCCTTACCCGCTTTGCCCGCTTAAGGGCGTTTACCATACCCTTAAGCTCATCACGGTTGATGAGGGCTTGCCCCTCTCCGTCATCATAGTCAAGGCTGATAATCGCTAGCCTAAAACCATCGGCACTAACCAGAGTTAGTTTACCGTCTTTAGCCACAAAGTTGACGCATTGGAATATAGGTCTAGCATCATCTCTGGCTGTGAACGGTAAAACCCTAGCTAATGCATCGGCTAGCTCTATCCCCCCGACATTGGGCTTGACGGAGTTATTAGGGCTTACCCTAACATCGCAAAGGGTAAGAGGCGTTTTCTCACCTATCCAGTCGCTATCGGCTAGGTAGCTGGTATTAGCTCCGCAGATTACCTTAAGCCTCTTACCAGTAGCCTGCGACCCGCTAGCACTACCGTTAGACGGTATCACCTTGACGACATTACTACCGCCCAAAGCCTTAAGGTATCCGACAAAGCCTTTACGCCCTATGGTCAAGTCAAGTAGCATTACCCTGTCGGCTAACGCCCTTGATAGAGCACTCACCAGCATAGCCTTGTGAGCGACAAAGCCTTCGCCTGAACGCTTGCCCTCAATATTCAGTTGTTCTATTTTAATCACCCCTTTGGCTATCCGATAGTGGGCAAGGCTATCGGCTTCGCCTAGTAGTAAGCTACCGTCTAGCTGCTACCCGCTAGCCTAAACGGTGCTTCCACTATATATATCGGGATTTGGGGGTAGTTTGCTATCACTCCACAATCTTTTTTGGCGCTTTTTCCAGTATCGGCAAAGGTAAAGCTGTTCATATTTGGTAAGTGGTATCCCATCTCGCCTCTTTACCGCTACCGCTATCAACCGCTTTGGGCAACCGAGTAAAAAGGTTCTAGCGTCTAGCCAAGCGTCAAGGTCAATTGCCTTGTCATCGGCTATCAGCTCGCCAAGTTCGGTTATATTCCCATCTCCATCGCTTATAGGCTTTGACAGGTATTCCAGCTTGATAGCCTTTGGGCACTTGGAGTATAAGTTCTCCGACCGGCATTTTACTCGTTGTGTCTTACTACAGCTTCCGCAGTCCAGCCCGTTGGTGAGCTTATACTGTGTTCGCCAGTAGTCGGCTACCTCATAGCTGGCAATCCGCAGCATAGCTACATCGGATAATTGCCCACCACCGTCATTGTCTAGCCTCAATTGAGCTTGGGCAAGGCTCAATATAATGGTATGGTTCAAGTCCTCTCTATCCTGTGCCCTTGCCTTGCGTTGATACCTGTCAGCTACGGTGATATACTTTCCATAGTCTAGCATTGCGGATACGCTCCCTTTGTTAGATTTGCCCTAGCAGTCTTAACCGTCGGCTAGGGCATTTTGTTTGCCCGATAGACTAGGGCAAGCGTTCGGCTTGAGCTTCCGATATTCAATTGTTAAGGTGCGTTTGATTTTCCAGCTATATCATCCAACAAAAGGAACTCTTGTTAAATCAGAGGAAGCAATTGCATCCTCTTACCTCAATTAAGCACGTGAACAAAAAGGAAAGCCCGCTTGGGGCTTTTTCATCAGTCGGAACAATTAAGAAGGTCATAGAGAGGCTCTGTAATCAAAATTTGGCGGTTTTCAAAGGCAGGCTAATGGTTTTTTGCCTAGGTTCTAATATAGCGACTTCTCTTAGCGCTGCGCTGTTCCCTGGAGTAGCTATAGAGGGTCATAATGGGATCGGATATCTCAATTTTAGAAGCCTTCCAGCCGTCCTTAGTGAGATGGTAAAATACCCGGGATGGCGCTGGTGGGTAATAATCCTGGAAAGTCGATGGCTCGGTTTTGCCAGTCTCTTCAACCCACCCCAAGCGTTTCAAATGGCCGAAATATCGCGTGAAGCTGGCGTATCTCATTTTAACTAGCTTGTAGGGGATGCGGCTGAGGTGATATTGCAACCGTTCACGATATTCTTCTTCGGTGTAAGCAGGCTTGCCGCGCCTGATTCGTTTCTCCTCCTCACGTTCAACAGTGTCCCTAGCATGAGCTCGATGCAGCGCGCTTTTATACTCAAAATGAATGTCAGTCATTGGAGCGCCGATATTAGGGTCAATCTCTTTAGAGTCTTCCGGTCCGTGGCCTTTCAGAAACTCGACGATGAACCAGCCGGTGCCAAAGGACCTGCGGAAGCCGCCATTTGTTGGTCTAAGCTCCATCCGGCTTTACCTCTTCATCCCTTTTAACTTTAGGAGGACTCTTCTGGTCGCTGCCACCCTCTTCGGGTAGGACAGTATTTTGTGTCGCTGCCCTCAGCAGGATGTCAATTGCACGTGACAACCTCGCATCACCGTCGACAGCAACTACGTGAGTTATGTTTAATGTCAGGCGTTTTTTGTCGCCTTGCTTTTTTGCCACCCTTGCATGCACCCTATTGATATTCCCCTCATTCCATGCCGCTCGTAGGCATATAAAAAAGGCGAAGGGCCTGAGCCCTTCGCCTTCTCTCCATCTCTCCTCGGCGAAATTAAGCTTAGATTTAAGCTTTTATTCTTTTGTTAAAATAGTTTACCACAAAATGGGAAAGGCTTCAAGCAGACTACTTCCCTTGGTCGGCTAAAAGCGGTACCATCAACATTTTAAAGTTGCCCCATGCCTCTGCGCATAACTCGCCTCGCGGAAAGGAAAGGCCTTCCTAAGTTATCCCAAGCAGCTTTATTCTAGTTTGATTCCGGGTTTTATTTGAGAAATCAGCCAAGCTCTAAAAAGTCAGTCGCCTTGATGGCTTAGCGATGGGTTTTATCAGGACAAGGCGAAGAGGCTCTGAAATTTGTGAAGTTGTATCAATTACATCCACTCCCCCTCCCTTACAAGGGAGGGGGAAGATTTGGGAAAGAGGGGGCGAAGCCCCCTCTGGAACTCCCCAATTAGGTATTTGGGGCTTTGCCTCTGAATTCCCGCTTTTTTAGGGGGTGTTTAAGAAGGGCGCCAGCCCCTGTGAGGGTGGGATAGGGTGGGAAGTAAGACATAAATTGAAACGGGGGAGGGGATGGAGTCAATGCCACGGAGAAATGAAACATGATAATCTACGTCACTTATCTATAGTAGCTCACTTACCTCTAGCCATATAACAAAAAAGCTGGTATAGTATTTAGGGCGATGCGTTACGCAATCATTGCTGATATTCATGCCAATCTAGCTGCTTTTATGGCGGTGCTGGTTGATATTGAGCGCAGGGGAGATGTGGAGGAGATGTGGTGCTTGGGAGATATTGTAGGCTACGGACCAGACCCCCACGAGTGCATTGAACTATTACGCCAGACTAACCATGTTTGCGTGGTTGGGAATCACGACCTGGCAGCAGTAGGCAAAATAGATACCTCTGAATTTAATCCCGATGCTGCTGCCGCTGTCCAGTGGACGGCAAAGCAATTAACCCCGCAGGATGTAGACTATATTAAGGGTCTGCCGCTGGTCCTTGAGAAGGAAGACTTTACCCTGGTGCACGGCAGTCCCAGGGAGCCTATCTGGGAATATGTCCTGTCAATCAGTAGTGCCACGGAAAATTTTGCTTACTTTAAGTCAAAGTTTTGCCTGGTGGCTCATACTCATGTGCCCCTGGTGTTTAGATATGATAAAACTGGCTCTTGTTCCTTCAGCCAATTCTCGACCAATAAGGAGCTTATCCTGGACGAAGAGCGGTTGATTATCAATCCCGGTGCCGTGGGACAACCTCGAGACAGTGACCCTCGGGCAAGCTATGCTATCTATGACAGCAAAACCAGAAAGCTTTGGCTCTACCGGGTCTCTTATGATATTACTACCACTCAAACCAGGATGGTGGAGCAGAGGTTGCCTATGCGCTTGGTGGCTCGCCTAAGTCATGGTATGTAACTGAGTTAAGCCGTATTCTGTTGTTGACATGAAGCGGGCTCAGACGATAAACTTACTATCTGGGTTCCACCCAATCGTGGCTTAGATTCCTAGTGAGGAGGTGATGAGCCGAAAATAAAGGGTTGACTTTTGCCACTCGGATTTATTAAGCGATTGTAGAGGGAGGAGATAAAGGATATGGCAAAAATACCTGACAAAATTGAAACCTGGCAGATGGCGGAGCCGGGCAAGCTGGCTAGAGCCAGCGTTGATGTCCCTGAGATAAACCCCGGTGAGGTGCTGGTTGAAATTGCTGGCTGTGGCGTCTGTCATACCGACCTGGGCTATTTTTATGATGGCGTGCCCACGGTAAGTAAACCACCGCTTACCCTGGGGCATGAAATCAGTGGCACGGTAATAGCCGGCGATGAAAAATGGCTGGGCAAGGAGGTGATTATACCGGCGGTGATGCCGTGCAATAACTGCCCCATTTGCGCTGCTGGTAGGGGCAACCGCTGCCTGGCACAGAAGATGCCGGGGAATAGCATGGGGATTTACGGCGGTAATTCCAGCCATATTGTCGTCCCGTCTCAGGATTTGTGTCTGGTCCCGGATAAGAAGGGGATACCCCTTTCCCATTTCGCTGTGATTGCTGATGCCGTAACCTCACCCTATCAGGCGGCAATGAGGGCTGAGGTTAAACCGGGGGATTTAGCTGTCATTGTCGGGACTACCGGCGGTCTGGGGGTATATGCCACCCAGATTTGCTCGGCATTGGGCGCCAAAGAGGTTATCGGTATCGCCCGAAACCCGGAGAAACTGAAGCGAGCCTTAAACTACGGCGCTACCCATGTCATCACCTCGGTGGACAAGAGCCCCAGGGATATCAGGGATGAGTTTCGTAACTATTGTAGGGAGAAGGGTCTGCCCTCAAACTACGGCTGGAAGATTTTTGAGTGGACGGGCACCGCTGATGGTCAGGCAATTGCCCTGGAGCTACTGTCATTTATCGGCAAGCTGGTGATATGCGGCTTTGGTATGCAGAAGAACGAGTATGCCCTATCAAGGTTGATGGCATTTGACGCCGATATTATGGGCTCGTGGGGTTGTCTGCCCAAGTACTACCCTGAGGTTCTGAAGATGGTCTTGGCTGGCAAGATACAGATAGAGCCTTTTGTTGAGACCAGACCGATGAGCCAGATAAAGCAGGCATATGAGGAAGCCCACGCTACCAGCTTAACGAAGCGAATAGTATTAACCCCTGATTTCTGAAATTAAATCAAAAAGGAGGTATCATAAATGGCTTTAGATTGGGTACCACGGTCACCAAAGGACGAGATATTTAATCATCGGATTACCAGTGACGAGCGTCTTCAGCGAACGGAGCCACCGCGCACCACCTACGAACTGAAACCACTGCTTGACCCTAGTGGTAACAAGGTAAAGGACCTTTATGTTGCCTGGGTTACCCTGGACAATCCGGCACAGTATAATTCTTATACTCTGGATATGCTGGCTGCCACTGCCGTTGCCTTTGATAAAGCGTCACATGACCCCAGCGTGGTTTGTGTTATTTTCACCGGGGCTGGCGATAGAGCCTTCTGCACTGGCGGTAATGTTCCTGAGTATTCTGAGCATTATGTTATGAGGCCGCTGGATTGCCAGGAATATATGTCAGTTTACTGGCGTGCCTTTGATGCGGTGTGGCTCTCGCCCAAACCCTTTATTCGTCGGGCTAACGGTATGAGCATTGGTGGTGGTGAAGAGATAGGCGGCGTCTGCGACTTCACGGTGGCGGCTGATACAGCTACCTTTGGTCAGGTAGGACCGCTTCACGGTTCAACGGCTATGGGCGGCGCCTGCCAGTTCAAATCGGTGGAAATGACCATGCAGGATGCTATGTGGAATGCTGTTTCCTGTGAGCAGTGGAGCGCCTACAAGATGTTTCGCAAGAACTATATCCATAAGGTGGTGCCGGTGCTGAAACAGGACGACAAGTTCATTCGCAATCCAGAGGTCATCACTGATAAGTGGGTTGAGAATGGTGAGATTGTCTATGGCGAGTTCAAGCCAGGCGAGGAAAGAAAGAAAGCCAGGGAATTGGCCAAGTCGTTGCCCAAGGATTTGTCCTTGCTGGATAAGGCATGCATGGATATGGCTTGGACGTTTGCCAACCTGTATCCCCAGCAGGTTGCTGTGTCATTTGGCCTGCTGAGAGCCCAGAAGAAGACAGCCTATGAGAGAACCAAGGCAGAAATAATCTGGTGGTGGGCAGCCAATGCCGGGGCATATGGGGAGTTTGATATGGGTATGAGTGCCTTCAATACCAAGAAGGTGACCGGCACAACCGATATCGATGTCATCAAGCTAAGGCAGATGGTGGCTAAGGGTCATCCCTACGACGAGGAGATGTTTAAAGCAGTTATGCCTAAACCCCAGAAGTAGGTTCAGTTTATATCGTACAATAGCAGAAAGCCTGGGATATAACCGGGCTTTCTTTTTATTTTGTTAACCTTATCCCCCTGTTTTCAGTTGTTCTGCTTCCCACCCTCCCGCCCGATAGAGGCTCCGCCTCTTTTAATTCCTTTTTGCGGGGGTGGGGAAAAGATTATTAAAGGCTAT
>Ga0315544_1000228_pt1 | contig 54968 bp, 38 predicted proteins | sample SalMarSW160130MG_2_FD_202543 | JGI IMG/M metagenome (GOLD analysis project Ga0315544, IMG submission 202543) | Salt marsh sediment microbial communities from the Plum Island Ecosystem LTER, Massachusetts, United States - Salt Marsh Sediment SW1601-130 ...
ACTTGTTAAGGGGATAAGAGAAGAGGATCCTGACAGGCTGATTGTTGCTGATGGTAAAGATGTTGGAAGGAATCCTGTTTATGGTATTGCAGACATGGGTCTTGTGCAAAGCACACGCGGATATGATCCGATGAGTGTGAGTCATTATACTGCTCACTGGGTACCAAAAGATGCTTACCAGACATTTGACATTCCCACCTGGCCTTTAACAGGTGATGATGGAAGTCTGTGGGACAAAAGTGTACTAAAAGAAATTTTAATTAACAAATGGAAGCCTTTGGTTGATATGGGTGTTCCAGTGCATGTCGGGGAATGGGGGTGCTATAATAAAACCCCTCATGATGTGGCACTCCGCTGGATGCGTGATCTCCTTTCACTCTGGAAAGACGCAGGCTGGGGGCAGGCATTGTGGAATTTAAAGGGAGACTTTGGTGTACTCAACAGCCAGCGGGCAGATGTAAAATATGAAAACTATAAAGGTCATAAACTGGACAGAAAAATGCTTGAGCTCATAAAGGAATTTTAATCGGGGGAAAAGTAAAGTTCTTATTTATTATTTTCGATCTTAGCTTTAAAAAAATTATTTTAAAGGAATAATGAAAATTAAAATTATATCGGCCGGAGGCACTATTGACAAAGTATATTTTGATCGTATGAGTGAATACAAGGTTGGTAGGCCTCAGATAATAGAAATGCTTAAAGAAGCTAATTTTGATCTTGATTTGGATTTCAAATCCATTTTAAAGAAGGATAGCCTCGATTTTACTGACGAGGACAGATTACTGATCAAAAAGACAGTGGAGGAGGATAATTGCAGCCATTTTGTTATAACTCATGGTACTGATACAATGATTGAAACTGCCGGTATTTTAAAAAATATTCGTGGTAAGGTTATTGTATTAACAGGTTCAATGCAGCCGGCAAATTTTAAGTTTTCAGATGCTCCCTATAATATAGCATGTGCTTTAATGGCAGTCCAGTTACTTAAACCCGGTGCTTATATAGTCATGAATGGAAAGGTATTTGACCCCGATAAGGTACAAAAAGACCGGAAATCAAACAAGTTTATTGAAATTTAGATAAAATAACATACAGTCTTTTAATTATCATAATACTTACTTTTTTATTAATCAAAAACAGGAGGAACAAACCATGAAAACTAAATTCACCTTACTAGCGATTGTTTTATTGACTTTTTTGTTAAGCTTTTCCACCGGGCCAGAAAATAAGCTTGAAGGAACCTGGAAACTAGTATCCGGAAAATATATTTTCCCTGATGATACATTAGCAGTGCCAAGGACCGAGTCTGAACATGCAATAAAGGTATTGAACAAAACCCATTTTGCTACAATCCATCAAGATGCATCCAAAAAGGAAATATACAGTAATGCAGGCACTTATGTGCTTACTGAAGATACATATACAGAGTACCAGGAGTTTAACTCAGGTATAAATAGTATTGGAAGAACTCATGCTTTTGAAAGTAAAATAGAAGGGGATATATGGACAATAACAGGACCAGTTGAGAAATCGGAAGCGGACGTTCCTGAATGGAAAATGCATGAGGTCTGGAAAAGAGTTAAATAATTAAACCCGCCTGTAGGATGGGCAGGTAGCTAAATAATCATAGGGTAAAACGGTTCTGGTTCATCCTAATATAGGATATGTTATTTATACATAATTCGGATTTTTTTGAAAATTATTGAACCAAATTGAATAACAATTGTTATTGTGCTTATATGGTTAAGTAGTTTTAGGGTTAATAATTATTACTGACTCAAAATCCCGGAATTCTCCGGGATTTTTTGTTTTAATAATTAGCATTATTTTCATTTTTTCTTTAATTTTAGTATAATTTTATTGATGAAAAAAGTTGTGAGTAGGTCCTGTGAAATAGCGGCATTACCGCTTCCGCTGCGCGGAATTTCACAGGGTAAAGTAGACAAGTACAAGTCTACTCAATCCCCCTGGACCCTGTTGACCAGGTTTAACGCTTGTCACCTTCCCGGGGGGATTTTTTTTGTTTTCTCTCAAAGAGTTCTTTTATCACATCTGATTCAATGACATCCTGCGGATTAAATAAGTCCGAATTCATATATGATATCAGACTATGCAACAGCTGGCGGGCAACAGGTCTGTTATTGAGATCATTTTGCAGATCAATACTGCACACCATAAGCTTCCCGTTACTGACTTTTGCCTCGAAAAGCATTCCCAGCCTGCGGTTAAGGAACCATGTGTCAATTGGCTGAATCAGAGGGCGGAAATTCGCCGGAAAATTTTCGAGGTTCATGCATTGCTGGCTGTTGGCAATTTCCCACCATTGCAAATCACTGTGAAAATCGGTAGGAAAATCTGAAAAAGCAGGATGCTCATTTTTTATAAGAATTCCTGTTGTATGGGGAGGACGCATACGGAACCATGAGGTGTTCCAGAATACAGGGGTTAAATACTGAACAACATCTTTGCCGTTCTCAACCCTGCCTGCTGCCATTAAAAATGCTTTACCTCCTTTTTTAAGAGTAGCTGTGGCACCGCTATCCAGTTCATTACAGATATATATGCCGGCAGTATCAATTAATGGCAGTTTTTCGGGATATACCCAGAAGTACCAACTATTGGAATGATCATTAACAGAAACTTCCAGCTTAAGCTTAGCGGGCACTGCTATATTATTTAGCGGAAAATTAATTTTACCTATTTTATTGCAGTTTCCAATTGGGATAGTTTGTGGTTGTAATGTTTCTCCACCTATAATTTCCCCTTTTTCATTGCTTATTTCCCAGGTAATTGCAGCATTTTCAACTGGTCGGGATCCAAAATGCGATACTTCAAGTTCGGCAGTGAAATTTTCAGCCCTGGTATAAACAAATCCGGGTATTCGCGCAAGTGCTACTGTTGAATAACAAAATTTTCTGAACTCACCGGATGTGATGTAGCCTTTTTCATCCCAGAAAGCATCAAGTACACCTACCAGTGCAGTGCCCTGTCCTGAAAAATCATTCAGACTTAATAGCTGAAATCCGGCAAGACCCGGTGTTCTAAATGACGCTTCAATTTCCTGTTTGTAGCATGAAGCTTGTAATTTTCCTGAGGCAATAAGAAAATCAGATGCCTGATCACCCATGTGCTTATCATTCAGATCTTCCTCGAACAACTCAAAGTTCCTGGCTTTTAAAGGTCCTGTATACTTCTCTGTTTCTTTAAAGTTGGGAAATACGCACCACTGTCCCATTTCATGGGTTACATATGGTCTTTCCTGGTTCTCAAGCCGGTCCCTGTAATCAAATATGCTTTCAGGACGGCTATCCTTCCATTTGAGTCCACGCGGTTTTGAACGTACTATGAATTCACTTTTGGGTATTATAGTCCAGCTACCCCCGATAGAAGCCCCTGTATAAACCCTGCGGGAGTCTTTTCTTTTAAAATATTCAAGCCACTGATCAAGGAAAGTTACATAATTCCCTGACGGTTCGTTACCATATGCCATCATACAAAAAGAAGGATGGTTCCCGTATTCTTTTAAGATACTTTCTGTTTCCTGGTAAATATATTTATCTATAGGCTTACCCTCTCCCAGGGTGGTAGAATACTTGGCCCAGCTGGGCCCTTCCACATGAAGGTAAATTCCGGCTTTATCCGCAGCGATAAAGGCTGCTTCAGGGGGGCAATACGAATGAAAACGCATATGGTTTAAACCGTAGGATTTGCAAATTTCAAATATCCGTGTCCACGATGATTCATCTGTTGGGGGATAACCCGTTAACGGGAAGACACAACATTCAACAGTTCCCCTCAAAAAAACCGGCCTTCCGTTTATTTCAAAACGGGTTCCTTCAATTTTAAATTCACGCATACCAAAGGTTACACTCTTAACATCCTTAACCTCTCCTTCATCACTTAAGGTTGCGGTCATAATATATAACTCAGGTGAAAATTCATCCCATACACGCATATTCTCTCCCATTGGATATATAATTCTTATAGTGTCGGAATGTTTGTCAATACCATTGCTAACGGGTCTGAATAATTCGGCCGGATGGTTTGGATTGGAAACTGACAGTCTGATTAATCCCTTAATAATATCATCTTTCCCTTCAATAAAAATATGAGTTTCAACTGATTTTGTTTTCAGGTCAGGGTATATTTTCATATCCGAGATATTTACTTTTGAGGCTGAAACAAGTTCAATACGTCCTGCTATTCCGTTCCAGTTTCCCTGGGTATGGTCAGTGATGCTGTGTGAGTTAATCCCCGGATCCACATCTTTGCATCTGTTATCAACCAGTATTGTAATAATATTAATTCCCGGGTGCAGGAGATTAGAGATATCAAACTTATGAGGGGTGGAAAGACTGTTGTCAGAACCGCCAGGATTGCCATTAATCCATATACTCGTCTGCCAGTGTGGTCTTTCTAAAATTAAAGTGATATGTTTATCTTTCCAGTTGTCAGGTATAATAACCTCTTTCTGGTACCATGCAGCACCTGTATAATACAATTCAGGTGTTAACCAGAATGGGAATTTTATATTTCCGGGCTGGCGGTATTTTTCCATTGCAGGATTAAAAAACCATGAACTGTCAAAAATACTTCCGGTCCATTTTGTAGTCAGTGAGGGAACATCACCTTTACCATTTTCAGCCATAGAGCCTGGGAGGATGATAGTATCATTAAGTTGTATTAAATACCATTTTTCAGTTATTCCAATATCATCAGGATCGGTTTGAAAATCCCAGGTTCCATGCAGGGAAATAATATTATCTTCACCTGCAAAAATCCCTGATATCAGAAAAGCAGAACATAGTATACTAAATATTCTCTTCATATTAATCTTAAATTATTTGATTAATTCCTTTTCAACTTCTTCCAGTGATTTACCTTTCGTTTCAGGTAATCTTAAAAGAATAAACAAAAATCCGAGTATACAAATTACCGCATATACCAGGAAAGGCATATATTCTCCCAGTGCTTCGGTAATAACGGGAAATGTATAAACCAGAACAGAATAGGCAAGCCATAAGGCAATTACTGCAACAGAGGTTGCCCTTCCACGTATTCTGTTAGGAAATATTTCGGAAATTAGAACCCATGTTACAGGGGCAAGGGATAAAGCATAAGTGGCAATGGCAGCTAAAACAAATGGTGACAGCGCACCTCCGGCAGTATTTTTTAAAATATGGGCAATTATCAAGTACATAACGGCAAGTCCCCCTGCACCAATCAACATTAAGGGTTTCCTTCCGAGTTTATCTACTAAAGACATAGCTACAAGGGTGAAAACAAGATTCACAAGTCCGATATACACAGCCTGTATCAGCTGTTCGCTACGGTCAGCACCTATACTTTCAAATATTTTAGCTGTATAGTTGAATACAACATTTATTCCGCACCATTGCTGGAAAACAGCCAAACAAATTCCAATAAGCACAACAGGTAAAACTGTTTTGCCAAATACTTCCCTGTAACTTACTTTCACTTCTCCCTGAACGGATTCTTTTATGTTGGATAAAGTCTGTGAGGCAAAATTCTCACCTCCGATTTTTTTCAATACTCCCAGGGCTCTCTCATATTTATTTTCTTTTGTTAGCCAGCGGGGACTTTCAGGAAGGGTAAATACACCCAGAAAAAATAATGTTGATGGTATAACTCCCGAGCCAAACATCCATCGCCATGCTTCAGGGCCAGTATCTTTTAATCCATAATTCACAAGGTGGGTTATTACAATGCCCAGTACTATTGTTAACTGGTTAAGTGATACCATTCTTCCCCTTAACTTCGGAGGAGCAATCTCGGCAATATACATAGGAGATAGCATAGAAGCCATCCCCACGCCGACACCGGCAAAGAACCTGCCCCCGATAAAAGCATATAAGTTTGGGGCTATGCCCATAAAAAGCGAGGAAATTCCAAATATGAATGCAGCTATTAATAAACCGGGCTTCCTGCCATATTTATCTGAGATATTGCCCGCAAAAAAACATCCAATCACACAACCTATAGCAAGAGAAGCAGTTGTTGCACCTTCACCGCTTGCCTCCAGATTAAATTGTTCGGCTAAAAAAGGTAATCCTCCGGTAATAACTGCAAAATCAAATCCAAAAAGATAACCACCTAATGCTGCAATAAACGATATACCTAATACATACCTGATATTAAATTTATTCGCCATAGATTATTCTATTTAGTATCAAAAATACAGACGAATTTAAACATCTAAAATACATAAATTGCTGAATTGTTCTATTGCTTTATTGTTCTATTGTTGTATTGGGGACAGCGTCCTTAGCAGGGTGCTATCCCCTATTTTAAATAGCCAAATCTCCGGATCTCCATATAATTCGGGTTGTATATTTCTCTCTTTAATAATATTTTTTGTTAATATTGCCTTTTGATTTTTGAGGGGAAAAAAATCTGAATAAGATAATATTTCAAATAAGAGTAAGCAAATTTTTTAAACAGATGTACCCTAATACTGATCATAATGTATCTTAACCTGTGGTCAAAGCTTTTCCTCCCGTTTTTATACCTGGTAGTCTCTGTTAATATTTCCAGCCAGCAGTGGATAGATGAATCCAAAGTACTGGAATTGAACAAATCATTTTATAATGTTTATAATTTAGATGGCCATTTAATTAACGGAAGAAAATACTATAACAGGTATTCAAATGCACCGGGTCATCCGTTTTTTATGGGTGACCAGTTTAAAAAGGGAAAAGTCATTGTTAACGGAATACCTTATGATAATATTCTTATAAAATTTGATATTGTCAACCAGGAAATAGTCTTACAATTTTCGTACATCTATGGAGGGAATGATCAAATAATCTTAAACAGTGAAAATGTATCTGAATTTGAGTTCGACGGGAAATTATTTAGACAGTATGCCTTACCTGGCAAGGGCAATACATTCCTGCAGGTTGTTGTTGAAAATAAGATTACCTGTTTATATTCCTGGCGAAAGCAGCTCATCCCACAAAGATATTCACTTGAAAATCCTTACCAGTATTCAGATCCGGAATCAAAATCATATCTTTTGATTAACAGACAATTAATTGAGTATAGAGGGAAAAAGTCTTTTATAAAAATTTTCCCCAGGGAACTTCATCAGGATATAAAAAGATTCTTCAAAACAAATAATATTAAGCTTAATTCTGCCAGTGATAATACCATCAGGCAATTAATAAATTATTGTTCACAAATTTGCGATCCTTCAGAATTTGACATTAGTCCATGAAAAAAGCATTTTTAATATTATTTACATTACTTGTTTCAATATGTGTCGCTGCCAGTGAGATAAAAATATATTTTTCCGCTGATTTTAATAATACAGATTTCGGGCTTTTTGCACAATCCGTCAGAGAGCAGACAGGTACCCTGTTTTTCTATGAAAAATCATGGGTGAGGGATATAAAAATTACACTAAGCGGTGATAGTCTTGAGCTGGGAGAAGTTCTTGAACCCCTTCTTGCCGACAAAGGTCTTTTTTACTTTATCGATAAAGAAAAAAATGTACTTATTACAAATAAAGTAAGTTTGGTCACTGCATTGCCCGATTACGAATTTATTCAGGACAAACAGCAGGATACTGTGGTCACTGGTGAAGATATTTTAACCGATATTGAGAAGATGTATATTGAGGGACGGAAAAGCAGTACTACCAGGGTAATTACTGTTGGCCAAAAAAGCAGTAATCCTGATAAAAGGCCGGTAACATTAAAAGGAAGGGTTAAAGACAAGGAAACAGGGGAGCCATTAATAGGAGCTACTGTATATATTGAAGAACTCTCGGAAGGATACGCAACTAATATTAATGGCCGTTTCTTTATTCATATGCCCCCTGGCAGATATAATACTTTTTTTAATTGTCTTGGCATGCAGGAGGAGCATTACGATCTGCAAATTTATTCAAGTGGTGAGCTGAATGTTGATATGGAAAAAAAGTTGATCCCTATTAATGAAGTAACTATTAAAGCTCAGCAGTACGATAAAGTGAGGAGCATGAGCATGGGATTTGAACATTTAACAGCAAAAACCATTAAAGAAATTCCTTTTGTCCTTGGCGAAAAAGATGTAATAAAAGTAGCATTTATGCTGCCAGGGGTACAGAGCGTTGGAGAGGGTTCCTCCGGTATTTATGTCAGGGGTAGTGCTGCTGATCAGAACATGTTTTTTATTAATAAGGTCCCTGTTTACAATCCATCCCATCTTTTCGGCTTTTTTTCTTCATTTAGTCCGGATATCATCAAGGATTTTTCATTTTATAAAAGTAATATTCCGGCCAGGTATGGGGGCAGGTTATCTTCCTTTTTTGATATCTCTGCCCGCCAGGGTAATAAGAAAAGATATACTGCCCGCGGAGGCATTAGTCCGGTTACAGGTCATCTAGCAGTGGAAGGACCAATAAAAAAAGAAAAAAGTTCATTTATTGTAAGTGGCCGGTCAACTTATTCTGACTGGCTGTTAAGCAGTTTACACGATGCGGATTTAAGAAACAGTGAAGCTTTTTTTTATGACCTTGCTGCAAGCCTGAATTTTGATTTTAATGAAAATAACATAGTTGAGGTCTTTGGCTATTATAGTGAGGATCGTTTTACACTCAGTACAACAAACAAGTATGAATATAGCAACGCAGGTTCTTCTGTCAACTGGTGGCATCAATATTCTCCGTTCCTTTCTTCTGACATTTCTGCGGCATATGGAAGTTACTCCTTCAGCACAGTTGACAGCACAGTATTACATAATGCATATAAGCAGGATTATAAAATTGACCACTTAGAATTACGTGACGATTTTGTTTGGGATAAGATACCTGAGCATAAGGTTACATTCGGAGCTAATTTTATCTTGTATAAGCTTGACCGTGGCAAAGTATTACCTGCCGGTCCCGAATCTCTCAGGAAACCTGTTTATATGGGTGAAGAAAACGGACTGGAGGGAGCATTATATGTTGCAGATGAATTCCGGTTGTTACCCAGGCTGACATTATATGGAGGCATTAGATATAGTTTCTTTGCCCTAACCGGGCCACAGGATGTATTTAAATATATTCCTGAAAGCCCCAGAAGTATTGAATATATAACTGATACACTTAATTTTGCCTCTGCTGAGATCGTTAAATTTTATTCAGGGCCTGAATATCGGGCATCATTAAAATATAGTACAGGGCAATACAGTTCGGTTAAGTTTTCCTATAACAGGACACGTCAATACATATTTATGCTGAGCAACACCATTGCCATATCTCCAACAGATCAATGGAAACTGGCGGATTATCATATAATTCCTCCATATGCCGACCAGATTTCAGCAGGTTTTTATAAAGATTTAAGTAAAAAAGATATAATACTTTCTTCTGAGATTTATTATAAGAAGGTACAAAACATTGTTGAATATAAAGACGGGGCAAACTTTATATCCAGTCCTCATACTGAAAGCGAAGTGCTGCAGGGTATCCAGACTGCCTATGGTCTTGAGATTATGATAAAAAAGAACAGTGGCAGGTTAACAGGATGGTTGTCTGCTACACTCTCAAAATCAGAAACACAGGTAGATGGTAATTATTCGTGGGAAAAAATAAACGAAGGACTGACATTTCCATCAAATTACGATAAACCTGTTTCATTGAACACTGTAATGAATTATAGAATGAGCCGGAGGTTAAGTATGTCAGCAAACGTGGTATACACTTCAGGCAGGCCGGTAACTTACCCCATTTCATTATATTATATTGAAGGGCAGGAACATTATTTCTTTTCATTACGGAATAAATACCGGATTCCGGATTATTTCCGTGTAGATCTTTCTTTCAACCTTGAAGGAAACCTGAAAGCAAAAAAACTGGGGCATAGTTTCTGGATGTTAAATTTTTACAATCTTACCGGACGTAAAAATGCCTACTCAGTTTATTTCAAATCAGAGGACGGTAAGATGAAAGGGTATAAATTATCGGTATTTGGAATACCTGTTTTTACTATATCCTGGAATTTTAGACTTGGAAATTATGCAAGTGAATAGAATTATATTGCTATTATTATTCGTGTTTGTCCTGAAGGGATGTATTGATCCGTTTTCACCTTCAATAAGTGAATACCAGCAGATGCTGGTTATTGATGGCATGATCACAGATCAGGAAGGCATACATACTGTGAAAGTTTCACGATCTTCCTCATATAATGATCCCGGACTAAAGTATGAAAGTGGTTGTACTGTAAACATACTTGATGATAAGGGCAACATCATAAATATGATTGAGGAATCCAAGGGTATATATTCAGCCCGGATTGACCGGCAATTTCTAAATGCAGCTACTCAATACCGGCTGGAAGTCACAACAAGTGATGGCAAAAAATACCAGTCAGATTACGAAATGTTATTACACAGTCCGCCTATAGACAGTATATATTGGGAAGTCAAATATGTTGAACGGGACGATCCACTATATGGTGATTTAATTGGTGTTCAGTTTTCCGTTAATTCGGATGCTACCAATTATGAGGCAAGTGGTTACAGGTGGGAACTTTTTGAGCAATGGGAATACAGGTCCAGGTATTATGCAAAAGATTACTATGATGGCAGAATTAACTTTACTCCGCAAGAATATGTGAGCGATTCGGTATATTATTGCTGGACTTCCGGGAGTAAGTTAAATGAAATATATACTTATTCGACAACACAGGCCGTATCAAAGGAAATCAGAATGGTACCTTTAACTTATGTTTCAAATCAAACAGACCGGCTGAAATACGATTATTGCTTACTGGTTAAGCAATATTCTTTAAGTGAAGCTGCTTTTTCATACTGGAATAAGCTTCAGATACAGGCAAATGAATCAGGCGGATTATATGAAACACAACCATCAAGAATTAGAGGAAATTTATATAATGTTGATAATCCTGATGAGACGGTATTAGGTTTTTTTGGAGCCTCCGGGGTTTCTGAAAAAAGAGTATTTATCAAAGGATTTGGATACCTTTATACAGTGTTAGATACATATAATGAACAACTATGCCAGCCTGCAGGATTCACACCCGGTGAACTTATGGAATTTTTAGAAGGAATAGATACTACTGAGTATCCGATATTTCTTTATAATTATTCAGGTAAACGTGATGGTCCCTGGGATTATATAGACCAGGCTTGTGTTGATTGCAGAAAAAGGGGTGGCGATACAATTAAACCTGATTACTGGCCATAATTTCCAAATATGACAGGAAGGAAGATAAAAATATTATTGATAATAATTCTGGTTTGTATTAATAACCGTACGGCATATATTTTCGGAAGCAACAACAGGCCAGGGAATGAAAGGCAACAGGAGATTGAAGATATCTACAATGAAAAATATTATCTGATGACTGACCGCACTATTTATGCGGCAGGGGAAAGAATTTTATTCAAAGCCTACAATATAAGTCCGGGTCCCATAAAATCAATTAACTGGAGCAGTGTACTGTACCTTGAACTTACCAGAAGTGACGGTTCATCTGTACAAAAGGGCAAATACCGGCTCGGTTTTACTGGCTGCGATGGGTATATGGAAATACCTGCCAAAATATCTTCAGGTTATTATTACCTGCGTGCCTATACAAAGTGGATGAGAAATTTTCCTGTTTCGGATTTTGCTTTTTGCCGTGTAAAGATTATTAATCCGTTTTCCGCTGAGATACAGGCAGGCAAAACAGAAAACGGGACGATTGGTTATGCGGAGTCGTTTATTGATGAAACATTACATGTAACTAATATTGATTGTCATACAGACAAGGATGTGTACACAAGAAGGGAAAAAGTAATATTATCGGTTGAGATCCGGGATTATGATCCCTATTCCCGCAGTGAATTTTGTGTCTCTGTAATTAAAACCGGTGCAATGGACAGGGTGAATTATGGTATTCTTGCTTTTAATCAGCAAGTGGAAAATAAAAAGAGAGTAATAAACTATATACCTGATATGAGGGGTGTATCTGTATCAGGGAGGGTCATCGAAAAGGAAAGTAATAGTCCGGTTAATAACGCCTCTGTACAGCTTTCCGTACTCGGGGATCAATTTGATTTTTTAGAATATAATACAGGTTCAGACGGCAAATATTTATTTTCACTTCCCCCTTTGCAGGGTGAAAAAGATATGTATATTGTGGCGCGGGCAGGTAATGTCACCCCGGAGATTTTAATTGATAATGATTTTACTACCGATGCATTTTATATTAAAGGAGAAGAATTCAGGCTGACAAATGCTGAAAGGGATATTGCTGAAGAAATTATGTTAAATATGCAAATTGAAAAAATTTACAGAACAGATAAAATTCAGGATTCGTTATATGTCCGGGAAGATATTGTGAAGACAACCTTTTATGGCAATCCGTCCGCAATCTTGTATATCGATGAATATATTGAACTTCCTACAGTTGAAGAAGTGCTGTTTGAATTAATCCCTGAAGTTATTGTTAAAAGGCGAAAAGATAACATTTTTATAAATGTGACTGACAATGAGATATATCACCCTGACCTGGCTATTTTTGAACCTCTTGTTTTGCTGGATCATATCCCTGTGCATAACCTGGAAAACCTGTTGAAATTATCGCCCTCAAAGATAAGCAGGATTGAAGTAGTGAATGAAATATTTTTTAAAGGGACAAGCAGGTTTGGAGGTATAATCAGTATTTTTTCACGAAAAGGCGATATTGCCGGAGTGGATTTACCCGCAAATTCATTGTTTTTCGACTTTCATACCTTTACTGAACAGGACAAGGTCATATTGCCGGATTACGACAAAAACAAGGGAGATTTAAATATGCCGGATTACAGGAGTTGTCTATACTGGAATCCGGAATTAATACCAGGGAATGACATGAAAGCCCGCCTTGAATTTTACACTTCCGACAGAAAAGGCAAATACCTGGTTTTAATCAGGGGGGTATCTGACGATGGAAATATTATTGAAGGGAAATGTTTCTTTAAAGTAGAATAGGGGACAGCGCTCCGGGCACTATCCCTCTTTTCCTCTAAAAATTTATTCTGATAAGTCCTATAGGGAATATACCTTGCTGGTATTCATTTTCAAAGGTTTTTAAAGACTCGTCAAAATATCTGAAGTATAAATTCTCATGGTTGGTGAAGTTTGCAATATCAAAAGCAAATTCATAAGTGGCCTTTCTGCCATAATGCATGTAGCCTATCCTTGCATCTGCTCTAAAATAGTTTGGTAGTTGTGAACTGTAAGCATTATCATAATCCATTTCATATAATTTATCCGGATCTTCTGATAAGATATACGGACTATATCTTCTTCCTCCGGCATAAGCCAGACGAAGATTAAAATTCAATGAATTATTCTTATTGAAAAAAAGTTCATAACCTCCCAGAGCGTTAATAACAAATTTACCGTTAAAGACAGTATTTCTTTTTATACCGTCGCTTGCTTTTGAAGTTGAATTAAATAATGATGCTGTAAACAGAAAATAATAATTCTTGTGGAGGAATTTTTCAAAGGTGAATTCAATCCCGTAATTTTCACCTGTTCCTTTGTTAACCAGACTATCTTCTGTACACCAGTCATTTAAACCCTCTCCCTCGTTAAGAAGCCAGAAGTAATCAGACTCCCTTTTAACAGGTATATTAAACAGGTACTGATAGTAAATTTCTGTTTTCAGGCGTAGTTGTGGAGTAATAGAGTAATCATGCCCAAGCACGAATTGATGGCTTTTAATGAAATCCAGATTTTTGTTGGTTTGATAAGACACGGTATTTCCGTTTTCCTCTCTGTCTGGAAAAGATTTTCTGACAAACATGTAAATAGGTGCCAGTTTACTATGCAAGCCGTATCCAAAGCTTAACGACCTGTTGGAAGTATACTTCCACTGTGCACTCAAACGTCGTTCCAATGAATTTGTATTATTATACAGAAAATGTTCATAGTGCAATCCTGAAATAACTGTAAATGAATTTGAAAATCGATGTTGCCATTCAATAAATCCTTGCAGTAACATTAAATTATTTTCTTTTATGGTGTATGGATCATAACTGGTAGCACTATCACTCTCACTGTCGTAATCATAATTCTTTATATAGTAATTGGTCGAGTAATTATGCATTATAAGGCCTGATTTTAGTTTATTCTTCTTATTAAACCTGTGAGTAATAACGGATTGAATAATAATATCATTTTCCTGTTCTTCATATTTACTTAAATTTTTTAAAACCGGACCTTTAGGCTCTGCTATCGAATCAGTTCTTCCGTATGGTGCTGTAGATGTTAGTGCTAAAGATGTTTTTAATCGCGTGTTATGACTAAAATAATAGGTGTAATTTATGCCAATTATTCCTGTTTTAGAGCCTACCGGTTCACTAATCCATCTTACTAAATCATCTGATACCCGTGATGAATCTTCAAATGTAATTTTACTTATGCCACCTAATCCAAAAACAGACATGTTGCTTTTTTCCCCCGGAAATGAGAGTTTAAACATTATGTCCTGGTAATGCGGAAGTGCGTCAACCCATAAAAGCTCATCCACAAGTCCGAGCATGGAATACCTTAAATTCACCAGGAATGATGCATTGCTTTTTTTATGAAACGGTCCTTCAGCCCCGAATTCAAAACCATTGAAACCAAGCTGTGCTAAAAATTCCCGTTTTTTATTATTCCCGTTCCTCATTCTTAAATCAAAAGCACCTGATATACCGTTTCCATATTCTGCCGGAAACGCACCAGTCAGGAAATCAGATCGCTGTAAAACATTATTATTTATCATACTTATCGGACCGCCCGTTGCACCTAATGTATGCCAGTGATTAGGACCCGGGATCTGTATGCCTTCAAGTCTCCAAATCAATCCGGCAGGTGAATTACCCCGGATAATAATATCATTACCCTGGTCATTTGCCACGAATACCCCAGCGTAATTAGTGGCCATTCTTGCCGGGTCACCCCAGCTACCTGCAAATTTTTCTGTTTCTTCAATAGTAAATGCCCTGGCGCTGATTAATGCCATATCATTTGTCGTATGGCTCTTATCCCGGTACGCTTTTACAGTTACCTCGCCGATTTCCTCGATGTTTTCTTCTAATTCGACATTCAGAATAGTCTGCTTGCCGGGTTTAACAAGGATATTTTGAAAAAAACGGGGCGTGTATCCCACGTAAGAAACATAAATATTATTTCTACCCACAGGAACTCCCGTTATTTCGAAATAACCATTCATATCAGTAATTGTTCCACTAGTCGAATCATTGATAATTATGGTTGCTCCAATTAACGGGACATGAGTCGATTTATCAATTACCTTGCCCTGAATGGTTTGTAATAAGGCCTCAGATTTTGTATTTTCCTGCGCCTCTGCAGTACTCACAGGATAAAATAAACAGGAAATAAAAATAAACAGATAGAATAAATGATTTATAGGATTCATTAGTTTTATAAATTTAAGATTCAGTATTAAGGACAAGTGTTTAAAAGGAGGGTTGCATACAGATGTAAAAAAGGGGATAGCGCCCCCTTTGTAAAAAAGAATTGATAGATTCTCCTGTTAAAAGCCAGCCTCGGTATATCTGAACCAGAACTGCCATTTGTACACCTTTTTGTAACACATTTGTACCAGAATGATGCTTGTTCATCTATTTTGCATAATTTGTTATAGTCCTTGAACAATTTTTTATATAAAATACAATTAATATATTTATATTTGGATGGGTTATATCGTTTGATTTAAACCAGCCAAGATATTTGCATACTAACACTAACTAACAACTAATTAATAACCATGACCAAAAACTGTTTAACTATTTCAACGAAAAGCTATTCTAAACATTATCTATGGTAAATATATTCTTTTTTTTTATCCACCTACAATATGTATTTAAACAAGATTTAAAACACCAGCAATGAAAGAACTATTAAAAAACATCTTTTTAGCTATTATTCTAGTGTCAATTTTTAGTTCATGTGAAATTAAAAAAGAACCTTTCGAAAATCCGGAGTGGTTGGGTGGTTCTATTTTTGAGACATTAGAGAAAAACGGTAATTACACTCATTTGATTGAATTAGCAGAAAAGGCTGAATATAGAGATATCATTGAAAGTGATGTCTATACTCTTTTTGCTGCCGATGATGATGCTTTCGAAGAATATTTTGCCAGCCTGGGTATTAATTCAATTTCCGGAATATCAAAGAGGGATTGCAAGTCATTAATGGCACTAATTTCTCTATACAAGCCGCGTTCCCGGCAACAACTGATCTATCGGTATTGGGAAGGTACAGGTCAATGGCAAGATTCACTTAGCGAATATATGTCACGTTACTTTAGATATGAAATGCCTGCGAAGTATTACATTGAAAAAGAAGTTGTAAAATATAATCCCGATTATCAGGGACAGGAACTCTCAATTGTAAATAACCATAAATGGATGCCATGTATATCAGAGGACCTTTTTGGAGATATTGGAGGTAAAACAGATGGATCTGATTATTTGTATTTTTTTCCAAACTCAACCTGGACCGGCTTGTCATGGTACAATGGCGCTGTAATCGGACCTGAAGCCGGGTGTTCCAATGGGTTTATATATTATATCGACAAGGTTGTCCCTATAATGCCGAGTATCGAAGAATACATGCGAGACAATCAGGACAAATTCGGGGTTTTTTATGACCTGATGCAACGGTTCGCAACATATTCCACTGCAGATGAGGAAGGTATTGAATATGATATTTACACTAAAGGATACAATGATGTCAGAGATATTGCATTTGAAAACGGTCCACAGACTCTTGGTTATGAAGCTACTAATTTTTACACAGCTTATATACCCACGGATGATGTTCTGCAACCATATCTTGATAATGCTTTTTTAAGTGGTAAATTTGCATCCATTGACAGTGTTCCGGTAGAAACAATTATATATTTACTTAATGGACATATAGCCGGAAGCTGGGTGTTTCCATCACAAATAAAAGTAGAATTCCTTAATCCTTACGGTGAAAATATAGCTTTTGACCTTGACAAAAATGTGACTGATGCCAAACTGCTCAGTAACGGTGCTTTTTACGAAATAAATATGGTATTGGAACCATTGGCCTTCAATGCTGCCCCTGGTCCGCTATTTAAAGATAATAACTATTCAACCTTACTTCGTGCGTTTAATGAAGTCGAGGTTATTCCAACCCTTTCCTATCCGGATATGCCTGTTACTATATTTGCTGCGGATAATGACAAGCTTTCAGAATATGGTATCAGATATAACACTCTAACTGAAGTATTTGAACAACAAAATATTTTTGGAATATGGGAATTAATGGAAGCAGAAGATCTTTTAGATTTTGTTTATGACCATATTATTTATAAGGGATATGATGATTTTTCCGGCGAGGGGATTATTTATACAGCAACAGGTAACGGTGTTTATTATAACAATAATACGTTTATGGCCGGAGGTAATAGAGAAGCCAACGAACAAATCGGGGTAATTGAAAAAATTAACAGTAATATTAATGGCGTATTATACTTATTAGATAATCCCATTAAATCCCCGGAAGAAGATTTTGCCAGGTATATATACGGCAATGACGATTTTTCCGAATTTTATTCTCTTCTGGATAATGCAGGATTAGTTGACAGTGTTGCTGACGAAGATGATACTGATTTGTATTACAAAAAATTAAAGTTTTTACAAAATATTGAAAACTGGACAGGTTTCTTGCCTGATAATGATGCAATTGCTGATGCCGAAGCCAACAATTTAATACCGGAAGATTCAGTTGAACTTGGAAACTTTTTAAAATATCATTTTGTGGCTAATGATTTAATTTCCGATTTCGATATTGTTTCTAAAGACTATATAACCGCGTCTGTTGATTCAAGCGGAGTACCTCTGGAACTTAAGATTCAATCTGAACCAAAACAAATGGTTGTTATTGATGGATCAGGAAAAGAAGTACAAATTAATCATAATACTGCAAATATCTTTGTAAGAGATGGTATTGCTCACAGAATAAAGACAGTACTTTTATCTAACTAAATAATTCAAAAAATAACAGTTATTTAACCATGAGAACTATATTATTAACAGTGTTTAGTACATTTCTAATACTTTTTACAGTAAGTATTAATTTATCAGCACAAACCAAGTTTATTATTAGTGGTCAGATAAAAGATGATACAGAGCCTTTAATTGGTGTTAACGTTGTTGAAATTGATAAAGACGGACGTTTTATTTCAGGGACAACAACCGACTTGGACGGTAACTTTACTCTGGCCGTAAGTAACAGGGACGCAACTGTTCAGGTATCTTATCTTGGGTATACTACCCAGGTTTTTGAACTTGCAGGCAGAAATAAACTGAATGTCACCCTGGAACAGGAATCCATAAAAATGGACGAAGTAGTAATAACGGCAGATAAATTGGGTAACGATGGTATTATCTCAATTAGAGACAGGGCTACTGCGGTATCCAGACTTGAAATGGTAGAAATGAATGAATTAATGACCTCCTCGGTTGAAGAGATATTAATAGGAAGGCTTGGAGGAGTTGATATTTCAGCAGTTTCCGGAGACCCGGGTGCCGGTGTAAATATTCGTATCAGGGGGACAGCCTCCCTGAATGCCCGTAACGAACCATTGATCCTTGTAAACGGTATCCCTTATGATGCAAACATCAGTGATAATTTTGATTTCGGAACTGCCGATGTGGAAAAGTTTGGTAACCTTATTGACGTTGCGCCTGAGGATATTGAATCTATTGAAGTTCTGAAAGATGCAGCTTCAACTGCAATATGGGGGTCGAAAGCAGCAAACGGAGTATTAAGTATAAAAACAAAAAGGGGATTTAAATCATCTCCGGTATTTTCATATTCTTTTAAAATTACGAGGTCTGAGGAGCCCGACCCTATTCCTATGTTAAATGGTTATGAATATCCAAAACTAGTAACTGAAGCACATTATAATAGAACCTCCCCTAACGATCCAAGTAACTTGCCTGATCCTGAAGATAAAAACTATGCACAAAATACTGATTGGATTGAGGAAATTACCCGTATTGCTTACACACCCAATACTAACTTTTCAGTACGAGGTGGTGGAGGTAAAACAAGATACGATATTTCTGCCGGATATATGAGACAGGAAGGTACTGTAATTAATACCAAACTTGATAAAATAAACCTTCGTACAGCCCTGGATTATGACTTATCTAATAAGATAAGGTTAAAAACCGATATTATGTATACAAAATACAATCAGGATGCAACATATGACTGGGATAACTGGGATTATAAACACACTGAAGATGATGGAACAGATTTTGATAAAACAGTACGGACCATTGCCTATAAAAAGATGCCAAATATATCGGTATATGAGCGAGATACAGCTAATAATATATTAGGTAATTATTTTACACCATCCTATACCATACAAGGAGATGCAAAAGAAATGTATAATCCGGTGGCTTTTGCCAATCTTGGTAAACATAACCGTACACAAGATAATACCAGGGCTTTGTTTAATATTAAATATCAGGTATTACAGAACCTTGCTTTCGAGAGCACCATCACTATGGATTTCTTTGATCAGAAACGCAAGAAGTTCCTGCCTTATAAAGCTATTGGTTATAGTATTGATGATGACATTTCAAACCAGGCAAATGAAGAATTCTTAAAAAAGAATAACCTGCAGACTATCAACCAACTGTACTATTCAGAAAATATAAATGACAGACATGAAATATCTGTCCTGTTAAGGTTGAGGACTGAAGATGCAACTTCGAAAAAATACAACATTAAAACAAGCCGATCAGCTTCACCCTTTTTACAGGAAGCCACCGGGAATGTTGATATTGTTAGCCTTGAATCCGAATCAGCAACATTTAGATCGCTTAGTACTTATGGACAGTTACATTATAAATTTGCTGATAAATATATAGTTACACTTGGGTTAAACTTTGAAGGAACTTCAAAATTCAGTAAGGATAGCCGTTGGGGAACATTCCCTTCTGTATCTGTTGCCTGGAGAATAAATGAAGAACCTGTCATTAATAAGATTAAAGCTATTAATGACCTTAAACTAAGGTTTAGCTGGGGTGTTTCAGGAAATACCCCGGATAAGAACTATTTGTATTTTAACAGTTATGAAGCTAAGTCAGATTTTAGTTACAATGGTATTGCCGGCGTCAGGCCTAAGGGAATTGAATTAACCAACCTGAAGTGGGAGAACATAGAACAGATTAATCCCGGTCTTACGTTGACAGCATTTGATTTTCGCATGGTATTGGAGGCAGATTATTATGTTAAAACTACTACCGACTTATACCTGGATAGATTTAATATCCCCACGTATACCGGATATGCCAAAATAGCCCGGAACAGTGGTATAATGGAAAACCGTGGTTGGGAGATTCTTACTAACATTACTTTTGTTAAGAGAGAGAAACTTAATATCCAGGCAACCTTTAATATGTCTTCCAATGAGAATATTGTTATCCAAATGCCTGAAAATTATGCGCTGGAATATGGTAACATGCTTAGTAACGGAAATTACAAAATTAATATAGAGCCTGGAAATTCCATCGGTGGATTTTACGGATATGAATACCTTGGTGTTTATAAGGATAATACTGAGCTTGTTGCCCTGGATATTAACGGAAATCAGATTTATGATATCGGAGATATTCCATTGCAAATGATCCATGGTTCAAATTATGTATTCCAACAAGGTGACGCTAAATACAAGGACCAAAATTATGACGGGGTTATCGATGAACTTGACCTGGTTTATTTGGGTGACCTAAATCCTGACATAATGGGAGGTTTTGGGCCAAGGGTTTCATATATTACCAAAATAGGTGAATTTATTGTAAATGGATTTTTGTATTTTAAATTAGGCCAGAAAATTATTAATCAAACCAAGATGGATACCGAAAATATGTACTTCGACGATAACCAAAGTGTGGCCGTGAAATACCGATGGAGAAGACCCGGTGATGAAACAGACATGCCAAGGGCGCTTAACCTGGACGGATACAACTGGATGGGATCAGACCGTTTCGTGGAAGATGGATCGTTCCTAAGGTTAAGGACGACATCATTCAGCTACAATCCATCAAGTGAGATTTGCAAGCGGATAAGTTTAAAGGAGCTTAAAATTTACGCAACGGCTTATAACTTGTTAACATGGACTAAATACCTGGGACAGGATCCGGATGTTGCACAACCCAGTGATCCTAAAATATTACCAAAGGATAACAGCAGAACACCTCCAAGCAAACAAATTATTGTTGGAGTAAATATTACATTCTAATCATAAAAAAGCAGTAAAAGATGAAAAACAAATTTAATATACATATTATTATTATCACAGTGGTAATAATATCACTGCTGGGTTCTTGTGGCGACTGGATGGACCTGGAACCTGAGGACGAGTTAATACGCCAGGAATTCTGGCAAAAGGAAGGTGATGTTGCGGCTGTCACAGCAGCAATGTACGATGCTTTCAGGGCAACTTCCTTAAAATCACTTATGATGGGTGAGGTTAGGGGCGATATGATGAACTTTAATGCTTCCCAATTCGGAGACTATGTTAAAATAGCCCAATCCGATATTCAATATGATAATCCGGAAGTAGAATGGAAAACATATTATTTTACTATTAATCTGGCCAATACTCTAATTCAATTTATGCCTGAGGTATTGGAAAACGATAAGCTTTTCACCGTAACTGAAATGGAAAGGATTCATGCTGAAGCTCTTTTTATAAGGTCATTAACTTATTTTTACCTTGTTCGTCTATACAAAGATGTTCCGTTGCTATTGTCTGCCTCAAGTTCAGATACAGTGGATTTTTATGTTGAAGAAAGTGATGAAGCTGTTGTTCTGGATCAGATAATAAGTGATCTGGAATATGCCGAAACCATTGCAATATCGAAGGAAAACATCGATGAAAACACGTCGGAATTTATGTCTGATTTGACACTTTTTAAAGGCAGGGCAAATAAATACTCGATACAAACCTTAATGGCCGATGTATATTTGTGGAAAGAGGATTATCAAAAGTGTATAGACTATTGTAATAAGGTTATTGGTTCCAATTTATATTCGCTTGAAAATGAAACAGACTGGTTTAAAATATACGCACCCGGCAATTCAAAAGAAAGTATTTTCGAAGTACAATATAGCGAAGCAAATAAGGAAACAAATCCTATATACGATAAACTTCTGCCAATAGAATCCAGACCAAGAGCCGACTTCGAAAGTTGGGTTTGGGAGGAATTGTTTTTAATAAGCGATATACGTATTGGTCATGAAGATTACGGACCAGCATCGAAATATATACTGTTAGATATTGATGGTGATGGATTAGAGAGAGATTTCAGTCAAAAAGATGCAAATTTTATATATTACAGATATGCTGATATACTATTAATGAAAGCGGAAGCGTTGGCTGAATTGAACAGATTTTCCGAATCGCAGGAACTTATAAATGAAGTTGAATTAAGGGCAGGAAATCCTGCTATCTTTTTAGGGCAATCAATAACAGATTTTAGAGATGCAATACGTACTGTACGAGCACGTGAATTTGCCTTTGAGGGTAAAAGATGGTTCGACCTGTTAAGATTTGCTAAAAGGAACTGGTGGGAAAATAAAAATTTGGTCATTAATGTTCTTTTAAATAAGACAAGTGATGAAATAAGACCGATATTGCGAGGAAGGATATTGGATCCCAATGGTTTCTACCTGCCAATTCCAGAGGCTGATATTCTGTATAATAATAAATTAAATCAAAATCCATATTATGACAGATAAAATAAATGCAATGAAAAAAATAATATATATAAAAAATAAAACTATGGGTAAGATAATTTATTTATTCTCATTTATATTACTAATAATGTCAGGCTGTGAGAAAAAAGACATCCAAAGATGGGAGGACAGATCAGCCGAGCAACAAATAACACAATATATAACTGCAAGAGATTCAATATATTCTGAATTCAAAAAGGCCATGGATATTGGTAACATGAGCAGTTTGTTAAGCACAAGAGGGCCTTTTACATTGTTTTTACCCGATAACGAGGCCATGTATGCATATTATGCCAAAGAGGGGATAAATTCAATAGAAGAGTATAGTGATTCTGTTTATTGGAGAAGTGTTGTGTTGAACCATATTATTCCCGGAGTGTATAAAACCGGAGATATTCCTCCCGGAAGCATTCCTCAAACCAATGGACTTGGTGATTATTTGATTGCAGATGTCGAGTTTACAGGTGAGCAAGGATATCTAATTATAAATAAAGAATCTTTTGTAACCGATGAGAATGAGGAAACAGCAAACGGGATAATACACAGGGTTAACAAGGTTATTGATATAGTAACTAGAACTACTACTGAAATTCTTGAGGACCTCGGATCTTATAAAATATTTGTTGAAGGTTTAAAACGAACTGGAATTATTGATACCTTACAAAAAGTTAATGTTCCCTATGGAAAAGTAGATGTAAGGGCAAGGTATACAATATTAGCTGTCCCTGATTCAGTATATTACCTGGAAAATATTAATGACATCGATGACCTGATTGAGAGGTTTGATGATAAAGTTGGAGAACTGACTGATGTAAACAATGGTTTTTACAGATATATGGACTACCATTGTTTGGAAGGAACACATTATACATCAACTATTTTAGGAGCTACATACCCCACTATTTCGAGGGAAAGTTTAGTTAATATTATAGCCGAAGGCTTAATATTCAAAATAAACCCTGATCCGGAAACAGATGAATATACCGAAATTATATTGAAAAATTCAAATATCCCTGCCAAGAATGGTGCTATCCATACAGTTAACACAATCCTGGAAGAAACAGAGCTTCCTCCGGAAACTATTCACTTTGAAATGACTGATTTTCCGGATATAATGGCTTTGGATTGTTATCTTACTGAACTAAGAAATTTTACCACCGATGGGCAAAATACATTTGAAAAACTTAAGTGGAAAACAGCGCCTTATTTGCAATATTACTTTAAACCGGGCGAACCATGCTCTCGGAATGACTGTATTGTTATGGCTGAAGGTTATTGGGAGCTGGAAGCTACAATTCCTAAAATAAAGAAAGGAAAATACCATATTATATCCAGGTTTAAAATGGGTGGTAACAGGGCCCATCTAGCAGTGTATGTTGATGGTGTAAGGAAAGATGAAGTTATTGTGCTTACTGGTTCCTTTGGATATTTTGATTTTGATATATTCGATGTAAACTGGGAAACAACTACAGAACATATATTTAAGCTTAAAACGGTAACTCCAGGGATAGTAATGTGGGATTACCTTGAATTTCATCCTCTTGAAGAATAATTATAAAGATATACTGTTAATTCCAACTAACTATTAACACAAAGAAATTATGTCAAAAAAAATAATATTTAATTCTAAAATTATGAGATATTTACTCATTATAATCTTTACATCAATACAAATACAACTATATTCCCAGGAGCAATCTAATATAAATATAACAGGTACTGTTACCAATGCTGTTTCAAGTGAACCTGTTAGCCAGGTATTAATTTCCATTTCAGGGACATCTATAAGTGTTACTACAGATGAAAATGGAAAATTTCAGATATCTGATGTTAATACTAATGCTCTGGTTATTGCAAAACATCCCGATTTTGTAGGCAAAGAGTTATATTTAGCCGGACGGGACAACCTCGATATTAAAATCATACCCGTTGATTATAAAAGTAATGATGATTTGATAGTTACACCCTATGCTGATAAAAAAGCAAAGGAAATTCCAGTATCTTTCGAATATTTTTCAAAATCGGATGTTCAAAATACATCCGAGACTACATTTGCACGGATTATCCAGGGGAAAGCTGCAGGTGTTAGAGTAAATACCCTTTCAGGGATGCCAGGCGCCTTATCTGTGTTTTCATTACGCGGTCCATCTACTATTTCAGGCAGAAACGACCCGGTAGTTATTATTGACGGTGTCCTGCACGAAATACATTATCCTAAGGAAAGTCCGATTGATGGTTTTGTGCATAATCCACTGGAGATGGTTGATATTGATGATATTGAAAATATAACCATAATGAAAGATGCCCAGTCGTATCTGGGATCGATGGGGGCAAACGGTGTAATTGTTATCAATACGGAAGAAAGAAAGGAAACCAGTTCTGCTATCAGAGTCCATGTTTATCAGGGATTTACCTCACCGTCGTCAAGCAAAATGTCTTTGATGAATTCTGAGCAGTTTAATAATTACCTAAGCCAACAGATTGCTTCATCAGGACTATCCCAGGATGAAATTAATGCTAAGTTTCCATTTTTAACAGGCGGTAATGATCCTGATGGTTTATATTCGAATAACACAAACTGGCAGGATGAAATATTTACTTCCGGATTAATATCCAAATACCATATATTTTTGAAGGGAGGGGATAATGTTGGCAACCTGAACATGTCCGTCGGGTATCTTAAGCACAATGGTATTATCAAAAATACCAGTTATTCCCGGTTTAACCTTCGTATCAATTCTAAAATTAATATAACAAAAAGGTTTTCTTTTATCCCTAATGTAAAGGTTTCTACTTCAGATAGTTATTTGATGGATCAAGGAGCCAGTGAAATTACAAATCCCATTCTTGCAGCTAACTTAAAGCCACCTGTAACAAGGCCTTATTTAGTTGAAGGCACAACAAGCGATCAGTATCTTAACGATGTTGGTGCATTTGGTGTAAGCAATCCTTTGGCCATTACCAATCGTTACCTGGCACAGAATAAGAATTACCAATTTATAGCATCAGGAAAGGCCAGTTATAATTTCTCAAGTAAGTTTTCAGTTTCAACTAATTTAAATTTATCCTATAACAGTTCCAGGGATAATCTTTTTGTTCCCGACAAGGGATTAGTTGAAATAGACTCTGCAAGAAATAGTATGAATACTATGGTTACGGAATTCAAGTCTTTGCAAAATAATTTCATGATGTATTATTCTACTGACCTGAATGAGAGTTCTTATCTTGAATTAAGAGTTGGTAATAGGATAATGAGAAGTATTTATGAATACGATTTGGGCTATGATATAAACTCACCTACCGACGATTTTACAACTTTAGGTAGCGGAGCTGAAGATCAATTCCTGAGAGAGACAAAAGGTAACTACAGGTCTTTAAATTTTGTTTCTTATTATACCATAGCAGATTTTAGTTTTTTAGATAAGTATTATCTTAATGCATCTGTAACATTGGATGGTAATTCAGTTATTAATGAAAATAACCGGTATAGATTGTATTACTCGGTTACCGGCGCATGGAACCTTGCATCAGGCAATGTGAGTATGTTATCCCGGTTTGACGAGCTGAAAATAAGGGCATCTTATGGAACAAGCGGTAATATTTTTAACGAAATATACGACTATTCAAGGTTGTTTTATGTAGGTAAAAGGATTACCGATATTGGTGTAATAGTACTTGAGTCAATTCCTAATGAAAACATGGAAGTTGAGAAAAAATCAACAATAAATCTTGGTTTTGATATATCCACTGCCAGACAGAAGTTCAATACCAGCATTGACCTGTTTTACGAAACTGTTAATAATCTGATAATTAGAAAAAAAATATCGTCAGCTTATGGATATCCTTATATTTATAGTAATTCCGGAAAAATGGCAAACCTGGGGGCTGAATTGACTACCGATTATCGATTTAAGACCGGACAGTCATTTTGGACTATTGGTTTTACAGCAGCATCTATGATGAATAAAATAACTGCTATTAATCAGGATTTAGCTGAAGGTGAGCGAAATATTATATTAACTCAAGTTGAGGACAGACAAAATAATACGGTTGCAACTCTTATTACAGAAGTTGGAGAGCCAATGTATGCTTTTTATGGTTACGAAACCGATGGTGTTTTTACATCTCAGGAGGAAGCTAATTCGATAATTGGTCCAAAAGGAGCAATAATGCAGGTCGGTGATGTAAAATTTAAGGATAAAAATCGGGATGGAATTATTAATGAGGAAGATTTAGAATATATTGGTAATCCTCTACCGTTGGTTTACGGGGCATTATTTACATCATTTAAAAGGGGCAGGCTTAAAGCTTCAGCTAACATCGGTTATTCTGTGGGTAATAAAATTTATAATTATGTGGCTATGAAAGCTAATTCAGCAGATAATTTTTACAACCAGAATAAAGATGTCCTGGATTCCAATACACCTCGTATTGCTTATGGTGATCCATCCGGAAATAATGTTTTTTCTGACAGATGGATTGAAGACGGATCTTATATGCGGTTAAAGAATGTAACCATATCTTATGATTTTCCCGCAAGCAACAGGTTCTTTAAGAAAATGAAAGTTTATCTTACAGGTTCTAATCTAATTACGTTCACTAAATATTCCGGGTATGATCCTGAGTTTTATTATAACAGCAACATTATGTACACAGGGGTGGATTTTGGAAAAATACCATTCGGAAGGTCCGTTATATTAGGAATTTACTTTGAATTATAATTTAACATTGTTTAAAATGAAAAAACATAAATACGGAATTTTTCAAATAATTTCAGGAATTTTATTAATAGCAGCAATATTATCATCTTGCGAAGATTTCTTAAATGAGGTGCCCGGTGATAAAATAACTCCTGATCAACACTATAAAACAAGTATTGATGCTTTTACTTCAACGATCGGGGCATATTCGGTATTACAGGAAGTTGTGCCGGATTTAGTCGTACTGAGCGATTTACGTTCGGATTTGATGACTGAAACTGAGAATTTTGATATGGATTTAAGAAATATCAACCGTCACAATATTGATATTGATAATAAATATAATGACCCTACAGGTTATTATAGGGTAATAATTAATGCAAACGAGGTATTGAATAATCTTGAGAATATCCAGATATATGACAGAGATTTCGATTCACTTTCGCTTGCATATGCCACGATAGATATGGTAAGCCTGAGGTCATGGGCATATTTTACCCTTGTAAGGCTTTATGGAGAAGCTGCATATATCCCTGAAGATATGAATTCATATGATGAAAATTATCAGTTTGAATATTATACTAAGGATAGAATGATTGATACATTAATTAGTCATTTAGATACAACATTTACCTATCGCGATCTATTTATTGATGGAGAAATGTCCCACTCAGCACTACTTTATGAAAGAGCTCTAAGAGGGGAATTATATCTTGAAAAGGGAGATTATCAGCTAGCATCATGGTGTTTTATAAATGCTATTGGGGATGCCGATATTAGATCCAGATTTAAAATGGAGGATTTTGAAGATGAAGATTGGAAAAATATTTTTGTAAACTCTTTAGGGCAAATATCAGAGGTAATGTCATCAGTACCTTACTCTTATGAGGATAATCAGGAAAATCCACTGTCAGATATCTTTTTTGCCGACAGGAAATATTTGGTTAAACCATCAGATTACATTGTAAATTTATTTAGTAAACAAACTACACAGGAAAATGAAACAGGTGATACATATAGAGGAGAAGGGATATCGTATGCATATGATTCAATAACCGGTAAATTGGTAGTGAATAAATACAGCATAAATCCAAATGAATTTTCAGGAGCTGATATTATAATATACAGAGCAGCAGATATTCACCTGTTGTTAGCAGAAGCACTTAACCAAATGGGAGAATATGAAGCGGCCCTTAGTATTATCAACGATGGCTACACTGACCCCCCGGGATGGAGAAGGGTCAATGGAATCCGAAACCGTGTATTACTAACCTTGAAAGACATGCCTGCTTCTGATATTAAGAACTCTATAGAAGATATTATTATGGAAGAAAGAGCTATGGAATTGGCTTTTGAAGGAAAAAGATGGTTTGACCTTGTTAGAGTAGCAAATCGAAGGGGTGAATCATATCTTGCCGGTAAAGTATCTGCTAAATACGGTGATGCATCCGTTGCTTCAACAGTATATGATAAACTAATGGATAAAAATAACTGGTATTTGCCTTTTAATAAATAATAAAAAAAAAGAGACTGCCCAATTGGCAATCTCTATTTTAACTACATTTAAAAAGTATATAAAATATTTTAAATAATTTAGGTTACCCCGTTAAACCAGACTATTAGCTTTTTATTTTTTGATTTTATTTATTGAAATTTTGTTGTTGTTATCAATGAGTCTAACCAGGTATATACCACTTTCTACAAAACCTAAATCAACAAACAATTTATTGCTTTTTGCAAGTGCTGTATATACTAGCTTTCCTGTTATATCTAAGACCTCCACTTTATTTAAATTGACCATTTCTACAACCAGGTTTTGTGTTACAGGATTAAAGTAAACCTTTGAAGCAACTGCCCCATAGTTTACTTCTTTTACACCAGTCCCCCCTCGATCATGGCCGGATAACCTGGCTGCTTCTCTAAGGAAAATTTCTTTAGACACTTCAGTTAAGCGGGAATAAAATTGCGGTGGTTGACTGCTATTGTCATGACCAAGACCAAAGTAAACTCTTTCTCCCTCTGGATAATCAAGTGATCCGGAATAAAATTCATCACCATCAAGAAAACGAACCCAGCATGGTTCGCCACCAGCCAATACTGCCATAACTGTTCCGTTTCCAGGATCTTCCGGATTTATACAATCCCATTGACCATACCAGAAGGGAATACTATCGGTAATATCCAGATCTTCAAATAAATCTTCCAGACCGTCAAATACTTCATCATCCGGGTCCTCAAGCATGGCATTTATAATTGCTGAATCTTCCACAGCAGCATCTGAGCTAATATTTGTAGTATTGAACCAGTTCATCCTGCTGTTTCGCAATGCCCACATGTTTTCAGTCACAATAGGAGCAATGAGTTCATTCCAGGCTGTTTTGTGAGGATCTTGAAATGTGACACTGGGAACAGGTCGGCCAATATATATCAAATCTGGTTCATTGAGCATATCGATTACTGACTGATCCGCTGTTGAAAGTTCCGGCGGAAATTGCATTACCGTCACATCATAACCATCTTCAATAAACATATCTATAATATGCTGTTCGGAAATAAGGGTATCATTCGGCACATCTTCGCCAGGACCCTGTGCCATTTTAGCTGTGTCAGTAATGAAAACAAGTTTAGTCTGTGCGGACAGAGGACCTGAAAATAACAGTGCCAGCATGAATAAAAAGGTAATTTTTTTAAGTAGTAATAATTTTTTCATAGTTTTATTCTTTTAGTTAGTATATAAAATGTAATATAAAAATAAAATATTAATAAAACAAGGCCTATTAAATTTCCGTCATTTGCTATTACATTTTGGACTAATGACTTAGGTTGATTTCTTGTTGAAAAAAAGTTCGAACGTGGTTCAGTGCGTACCACAAGACCTACCCTAAACAGGGAAGGTCTTGTGGTACCACCTGGAATCGAACCAGGGACACCTGGATTTTCAGTCCAGTGCTCTACCATCTGAGCTATGGCACCATAATATTAAGGCGCTGCAAAGCTAAAGAAAAAAATTATTTTAAGAAACAAATTTATTAGCATTATTTATAAAAATCACTGTTAATTTTCTTTATTTTATACTTTTGTAAGCCCATTCTTAAGATGGATTATCAAACCCATATATTATCCAACGGAATACGCCTGATACACAAACAGGTGAATAATCCTGTGGCTTATTGCGGTATTATCATCAGCACGGGTTCAAGGGATGAAAAGCCTGAAGAACATGGAATGGCACATTTAATAGAACATCTTTTATTTAAAGGAACAAAAAAAAGAAAAGCCTTTAATATCCTTAGCAGGATGGAGGATGTTGGCGGTGAATTAAATGCTTATACTACCAAGGAAGATACTTGTGTTTATGCAACTTTTTTCAGTAATTATTATCCCAGGGCATTGGAACTTATGAGTGATATTGTCTTTAATTCTGATTTTCCCGAAAAGGAGATAGAAAAGGAAAAAGAGGTAATTATCGACGAAATAAATTCCTATAAAGACACGCCTTCAGAAATGATTTTTGATGAATTTGATGAACTGGTATTCCCGGATAATCCTATTGGCAGAAACATTCTCGGAGAACAAGAGAAGCTTAAATCATTCACCAGGAAAGATATTCTGCAATTTATAAAGAGTAATTACAATACTGATCAGATAGTTGTTTCGTCTGTAGGTAACATTACATTCAGCAAATTAATAAAACAGTTTGATAAATATTTCGGGCATATTCCGGAAAAATCAAGCCCCGTAAAACTCATTCGCTATTCAGAATATTCGCCGGTATCCAGGGAGAATAAAATTAACACATTTCAGTCTCATTGCATTATAGGCAATATAGCTTATAATATTAAAGATGAGAAGAGATTTGTTCTTAACCTGCTAAATAATGTATTGGGCGGGCCCGGCCTTAATTCCCGTTTAAGTATGTCGCTTCGGGAGAAGAATGGCTTTGTGTACAATATTGATTCAACATATACTCCTTACAGCGATACGGGAGTTATAAGTATTTATTTTGGCACAGATAAGGCAGATATTGAAATAAGCATAAAGACCGTGCTGAAGGAGCTTAAGAAACTAAAGACAAAGCCGCTGACCGATTCGCAGTTAATAAAGGCAAAAAGACAAATTCTCGGACAAATTGCAATATCACTTGAAAGCAATGAAAATCTTATGCTGTCAATGGGTAAGAGTTATATGATATTCAATAAAGTTGATTCATTGGAAGAAATAAGCAGGAAGTACAATGTTATCAATGCAAAAGAATTGCAGGATGTGGCAAATGATCTTTTTAACAAGGAAAAATTGTCGTATTTAGTTTATAAATAATTGTTACTATTATTAATAATGCTCAAATTCGATCAGGAAATATTTGATTATATCCATAAGTACACAACTCCGGAAGATAAAGTACTTCAAGAGCTTTACCGTGAAACACATGTAAAAGTATTGCATCCCTATATGCTGGCAGGTCATTTACAGGGCAAAATTCTGGAAATTTTAAGCAGAATGATTTGTCCTGATAATATTCTGGAAGTAGGGACTTACACCGGTTATTCGGCCATATGCCTGGCAAAAGGACTATCCAAAGGTGGAAAAGTCCATACTATTGAGCGTAATGATGAATTGAAGGATATATCACAAAAGTATTTTAAAAAGGCAGGTGTTGAAAATAAGATAATTCAATATACCGGAGATGCCAGAGAATTAATACCCCGATTTGATTTTACATTTGAACTGGTATACATTGATTCTGATAAAGACGAATATCTGCTTATTTATAATCAGGTATTTGATAAAGTACCTCCAGGGGGCTGCATACTTGCAGATAATGTATTATGGGAGGGGAAGGTTACTGAAAAGCATAAATCAGGCGATACAGAGACCAGGAGTATTATAGAATTCAACGATTTCATTAAGAATGATGAAAGGGTTGAAAATGTTATACTGCCAATAAGGGATGGATTGATGATCATAAGGAAAATAAGTTGATAAAAAAGAAATCTAAATAAATCATTAATTAATGAAATTAAGTATATTAATTCGTTTAAAGTCAGGTTAAACAATTTTCAGGCAGCATTGTTAATAAGATATATAACATTCATATCGAAAAAGGATGGCGACGTATACAATAAGGGATTTGGAAAAAATCTCAGGCATTAAAGCCCATACTATCAGGATATGGGAAAAGCGTTATAACATTATTGCCCCGACTCGTACAGCCACAAATATCAGAAATTATTGCGACGGTGAATTAAGGAAATTATTAAATATTTCGCTGCTAAACCGAAACGGACTGAAAATTTCAAAGCTAGCCAGATTATCAAATGAAGAAATAAATGAAAAAATTAACCAGCTGATTCAGAGATACAATGATGCTGAGAGTCTTATTGATAATTTAACAATTGCAATGGTAGAGCTGGATCAGAGTAAAGTGGAAAAAATATTATCCAGGGCTATAATGCAATTAGGATTTGAAGAAACAATTATAAAAATTCTGTATCCCTTTTTAGTTAAGATTGGAGTAATGTGGCAGACAGGAATAATTAATCCTGCACAGGAACATTTCATAACCAATCTTTTTCGTAAGAAACTCATGGTTGCCATTGACGCATTAATTACCACAAATAATCCCAATTCAAAAAAATTTTTTTTATTTCTTCCGGAGAGTGAATACCATGAAATAGGATTATTGTTTTTTTATTACCTGGTAAAGAGGCGCGGACATCAGGTTATTTATTTAGGGCAATCGGTTCCGTTTAATGATTTAATTGAGACTAAAAAATTGAAACCTGCAAATTACCTGGTAACTGCATTTGTATCATATATAAGCGGGAAAGATATATTAAAGTATGCAAAAACATTATCTGAAAAATTTGCTGAACAGATAATTTATTTATCCGGCAATCAAACCAGTAATATAAAAGATAAACTACCTGACAATATTAAGATTATATCGTCTCCCGGCGATTTCAGGGATGAACTTAATAAAATAGCTCCCTTTTAGTACTCCCAAATAAAAAAGGGTAAGCTACTTATATCGCACCGCTTCAACCGCCTACCCTTGCTTCCTTCCGGATCTGGGGGGGTTCAGCAGGAGCTGGCCGTATAAGACTTACCCCGGTACAAAACTATTAACTTTTATCTTATCCTGCAAAATAAAAAATCGGATGTTAATATTTTTAGCGTAAAAAATATATATTTGTTTAAATAACATAAACTTTTTACTATGGAAGAAAATAAAAATGACATTCTGAAACATTCTGCGACCTATGGAGCAATCATAGGTTTTGCGTTAATAATCTATGCTATTTTACTTTATATTACAGATTTATCACTCTCAAGAGGACTTGGTTATGTGAGTTATATAATAATTATTGTAGGATTATATTTAGGTATTAAGAAATTCAGAGAAAATGAACCTTCAGGTGCTATTAAATATAGCAAGGCTCTTGGTGTAGGTGTACTGATTTGCGTATTCCTGGGTTTTATAGGTGCCGTTTTTACTTATTTACAGTTCAGGTATATCGATCCCGATATGATAAGTAAAGTTCTTGAAATGAGTGAAGAAAAACTACTTGAAAGAGGGTTATCTGAAGATATGATTGAAATGCAGTCTCAATTTATGAGGAATTTTATGACACCAGGCATGATGGCTCTGTCATCTTTTATTTCATATATATTTATGGGAACGGTATTTTCCCTGATAATAGCCGCGATTCTTAAGAAAGAGCCCAATCCTGTGGAAAGTCAATAATGACATAATTTAATAAGACAGAAATAATTAATGGATATTTCAGTAGTAATACCATTATTTAACGAATCTGAGTCAATACTTGAGCTGGTTGATGGTATTGATAAGGTGATGAGGAATAGTAGTTACACTTATGAAATAGTCATGATTGATGACGGCAGTGATGACGGATCATGGGAATTAATTGAAGACAGGGCAAAAAAGAACCCGTCTGTCAGAGGTATAAAGTTCAGACGCAATTATGGTAAAGCGGCTGCATTGCATTGCGGATTTAAGGCAGCTGAGGGAGATGTTGTGATTACAATGGATGCAGATTTGCAGGATAATCCTGAAGAGATTCCTGATTTATATAAGATGATAAGGGAAGATGATTATGACCTTGTTTCAGGCTGGAAGAAAAAAAGATTTGATCCTTTTTCTAAAAAACTGCCCAGCAAATTTTTTAACTGGACTGCCAGAAAAGTTACGGGAATCAAACTTCACGATTTTAATTGCGGACTTAAGGCCTATAAGCGTAATGTGGTTAAAAGCATAGAAGTTTATGGCGAGATGCACAGATATATTCCCGTTATTGTAAAAAAAGCAGGATTCAGCAGAATAGGAGAAAAGGTTGTACAGCACAGGAAGAGAAAATATGGAGCAACAAAATACGGAGTCGAACGGTATATGCATGGATTCCTTGCACTTATAACATTATCTTTTATCTCAAGATTTGGTAAAAAGCCTATGCATCTCTTCGGAACCCTGGGAACATTAATGTTTCTCATAGGTTTTATTATTGCGATATACCTTGGAGCTGACAAACTTACTTCTGTTTATAAACATATTAAAGCGCCTTTGGTAACAAGCAGTCCCTACTTTTATATTGCACTAGCAGCAATGATAATCGGTACACAGCTTTTTCTGGCCGGATTCCTCGGGGAGCTGGTTTCCAGGACTTCAGCAGACAGAAATGCTTACCAGATAGAACAGAAAATTTGATTCTGCTCTGTATTAATTTGATTTTTAAGAGATATCAACCGTGAGATTTTCAGTAGTTGTACCTGCATTTGGCCGTCCTGAAGAGGTAAAGGAATTATTATCCGGCTTTATAGCCCAGGATTATAAAGACTATGAGATAATCATTGTGGATGGGAGTCCCGATACACGCCTTGAAAAAGTAATTGGAGAATTTAAGGAAAAAATTAATATCAGGTATTTTTATGAAAAGGGATTAGGTATTAGCGATTCCAGGAATCTTGGGGCAGACAAATCAAAGGGCGAATACCTGATATTTATGGATTCTGATTGTATTGTTTCTTCTGATTATTTTAACAACGTAAATAAATTCCTGTCAGCAAACAAAGTGGAAGGGTTTACCGGTCCGGATAAGGCACATTCTTCTTTTTCAAGAGTGCAGAAAGCAATAAATTATGCAATGACATCACATTTTACTACAGGCGGCATAAGAGGACAAAAGATACATATAGGAAAGATTCATCTCAGGGGATTTAATATGGGTATTTTAAAGGAAGCATTTATTAAAATAGGAGGATTCAGTGGATTAAAAGTAGGTGAAGATATTGATATCAGTATGAGATTTCAGAATGCCGGCTATAAGGCAGCACTTATTTCTAATGCTTATGTATATCATAAAAGAAAAGCAAATTTTTTGAAATTTTTCATACAATTATTTCTGCATGGCAAGGCCAGAATAGATTTATTTAAAAGACACAGAAAATCTTTTAAACCGCTTTACTTCCTGCCATCACTATTTATTATTTATTTACTGGCAGGGATTTCAACAATATTTTATTGTAATTTTTGTTTTGCTGTTTTTCTGATGACTATCTTATTTTATGCACTACTGTTATTTACTGATGCTTCAATAAGGAATAAAAACCCTGGTATTGGCTTACTTAGTGTATATAGCTCAATAATTATGCTAATTGCTTACGGAGCAGGATTTATATATAATTTTATTAAGAGAATAATATTCAAAAGTCAAAAGGAGAGTATAAGGCCATTAATAATTAAGGAATGAGCAGCATAAACAATCATTCAACCCTCTTATCATAATTAAATCCCATAGAATATTTGTCACCCTTCATTTTATTATTTATAAGCTGTTTTATTGCATGAAATATAATGATATGTATATCTTCGGTAATTTCCATATCGTTAACAGGAGCATAGATCAGTATGTCTGCTACTTCCTTAAGTTTTCCTCCCTTAAACCCGCAAAATCCAACAATTGTAGAGCCCAGTTCTTTAGCATAACTTAGGGCTTTTATAACATTGACCGAGTTTCCGCTGCCTGATAAACCCACGACAATATCATCTTTCTTAAGATAAGTTTTTAATTGCTCATAAAAGACTTCATCATATGTCAGATCATTTGAAATTGCTGTTATAGCTGGTATATTATCGTTCAGGCATACTATTCTGAATCTTTTTTCAAGTCCAAAGGAGACACCTTTCATAAAATCTCCTGCTACATGCGATGCAGTTGCAGCACTTCCTCCATTACCAAAAATATAAACAGTATTACCACTGTCATAACATTTGTAAATCCTGTCTATGAATTTATTGACAGGTTCAATGTCAATCTTTTCTAGTGTTTCAGTTACTTTATCAAAGTAATTGCCGAAATGTTCATTATAGCTGTTCATCAGCAAAGTATATTAGTTTAGAACCGTCCTGTTCAAATTTAAATTCAAAGTCGCTAAGTGGTTTTAAAGAATCCCTGAGTTTTTGTTGTTTATGTTTTTCACAATAAAACAGAAAAAATCCGCCTCCTCCCGCCCCCAGCAGTTTACCGCCTTCAGCACCATTCTTCAAGCCTGTACTGTAAATGTCCTCTATATCTTTATTACTGATTTGTGAAGCCAGTTTTTGTTTAAGAATCCAGTTTTCGTGTAATAGTTTACCAAAATCATTAATCCTCTCTTTATAAAGGCTGTCCCGTAGCTCAGGAACAAGCTTTACCATTGATTTCAGTATATTGAATTTGTCTTCTCTGGTAGCATTCTGTTTTTGCTCAGACAATATTACTGAGGCATCACGTTGATTTCCTACAAAGAACATGATTAAGTTTTCCTGCAACTTCTTAAATATCTCATTTTTAATATAAAGGGGTTCAATGCGCACACTACCATCTTTATTGAAATAGATAATATTCAATCCGCCGAAGGCTGCTGCATATTGATCCTGTTTTCCAATAGGCTCCTTTAAAATATCAATTTCAATTTCGCAGGCTTTTTCAGCAAGTTCTGCGGCCGAGATATACTGTCTTTTAATAGCGTTTAAGTTATGCAACAGACCGACAGTGAACGAGGAAGATGATCCCATGCCTGTACCTGCAGGTATATCTGCTATTGAGCTTATTTCTATCCCTCCTTTTATTCCGGCCTTTTTTAAAGCTTCTTTCAGTATTGGGTGTCTGAGATCATTTACGTTGTTTACAGTCTCTGTTTTTGAATATTTTACCCTTACCTGGTCCTTGAAAAAGAATTTATGTGAAGATATATACATATATTTATCAATGGAAGTACTGAGTACTGCACCCTGATGCCTGGAATAGAAAGTCTCCATGTCCGAACCTCCGCCAACAAAACTTATTCTGAAAGGAGTCCTTGTGATTATCATTTTATAGATGAGTTGATTACAAAATCTGCAAATTTACTCTCTTTTTCTATTAGTTGGTATTCATCTTTCTCCCTTTTTTCTAACAACAGTTTTATTTCGTCATCATTTTTACCTCTCCAGCAGTAATATTCTTTTATCCTGGTCTTAAAAGTGCGGTCATCAATTTTTAAAAAAATCTTTAAGTCCGGGATATTCCGCAGTTCCTCCCTGCTTAACGCAACAATACCTTCAATTATTATGATATCTTCATCTTTAAACCTGTATTCCAGTGGTTGTGCCTGCCTTTCAGGGTGGTTAGGGTAGGAGAGTAGTCCGATTTTCCTGCCGGCCAGTAAGCCGGCCAGGTCAGTGATAAGGTCATTTATCCTGAATCTGTCGTAAACGTTTTTACAGCTATCTCTTTTATCCTCTGGTAGAATCCAGTTATCCAGTTCAACTATTAAAACCTTTAATCCATTCTGAGTGAATTTATGACTAATATATGCTGCAAAGTTGCTTTTGCCTGACTTTGCATTACCTCCAATACTTATTATAAAAGGATTTTTATTTTTTCTTTCATAAAAAAGTTTATGTATCTTCTCTGATATGTCACGGTAAGGTTCATTGACTATAAATCTTGAGGCCTCAAGCAGATTTTTAAAGAAAAACTCAGGTTTTACAGCAGTTTTTTTAACTCCATAACCTGTCATCACCCCAACTGTTTTACAGCCCGCATTTTTCCCTGCAATAACATCTCTCTCTGCATCACCTATCATCCACGACTTTGACAAGTCAATATTAAAATCACTGGCAGCCTGCCTGAACATTCCTGTCCTTGGTTTTCTGCACTCACATTCTATTTTATATTCAGACCTTTCCTCGGGATAGCCTTTATCAGGATGGTGCGGACAGTAATAAATGGCATCCAGTTTTGAATGTTCATTGCCCAGTTCAGTCTCGATTTTATTATGTATATATTCAAGTTCATCAATGGTACAAAGATTCCTTGCTATAACAGACTGGTTAGATACAATAACTGACAGGTAATCTGAATTATTGATTTCTCTGATAGCTTCCGCTGTAAAGCTGAATAACTCCATATCTTCCGGCCTGTAAATAAGATCCTTTTCAACATTAGTTACTCCGTCGCGATCCATAAATATAGCTTTTTGCTTTTTCTCAAAGTTTAGCTGGTTAATCTTTCCTGATTTATAGTCTGCATTAACCTGTTCGAGGCGTTCCGGAGTTCCTGTGTCTTTAAGGTATTCAAAAGTATTGTACCCGAACATCATTATATCTTTATAAATGACGGGGAATATATCTCTGCCAAAATCTGCTTTTTTCCCCTTTTCCAGATATCTGAGAAATAAAGGACTTAAAATATACACTCCTGCATTAACAAGATTTTTGTAATATTTTCCCTTTTCATGAGGTTTTGGATGAACGGCAATAACCCTGTTGTCTTTGTCAGTTTCAATTAAATCGCTGTCGTAAGGATGGTCGTTGGGATGCAGTACCAGTGTACATATACTGTTTTTATCCTTATGGAACTTAATGAATCTTTGAAGATTCATGTTTATCATTATATCACTGTAAAATACTATAAAATCTTCGGTAAGGAGGTGTTCAATTTTTTTTATTCCTCCCACAGTGCCGAGCGGCTGTTTTTCTTCAAAATATTGAATATTAACTCCAAGGGCTTCACCATCGCCAAAACTTTCTATAATCATTTCTTTCAGGTGATTTACGATGATGATGATATCATTTATATTATATCGTTTCAGCAAATCTATCTGATGTTCCAGAATGGATTTATCTCCAATTTTAAGCAATGGCTTTGGCAGCTCTATGGTATATTGAGCAAGTCTTGTTCCTTTACCCCCGGCCTGGATTACTGCCTTCATTATTATATTTAAGTGATAGTTTTTAAAATAGCAAAGAAAAAGAAAATATACTGAAGAACAAAAAAGCGGCAGTATTAACAATATTTATTTTTCAGAAGTGTGGCAACATGCCTGTCAATAGGTAAAGTCAGAACCTCATCAGACAGGTCTTTTATTTTTACCCACCTGAAGGATCGGTTGCCGTTCTTTAATTCCTTAAAATCAAAGGGAGTGGTGGAAATTTTAAACCTTATATCATCTTTAAACCTTATCAGGTAATATATACTTATTATCTGATGGTCTTTATGAAAGAATGATTTCTGGAAAAAATCCGTTGTATAAAAATGATCGACAATTTCAATGTCCTGCCCTAATTCTTCCCTTGCTTCCCTTTGCATACAATCTGCCGTCCCTTCACCGTATTTCATTCCGCCACCAGGAAACTTGGTCATTTTCTGATCCAGCAAATACTCATCTGCCAGCAGTACTTCATTATTATCATTAATTACCAGTCCGTATACCCTGATGTTAAAATGCCCGATAGTTTCTTTCATTATTACTTGCAATTAACTAATATAAAGTCAATAATCTTATTTGTTTCATTATAATTAAACCATTTAATATCCCTGTCTTTCCTGAACCAGGTAAGTTGCTTTCTGGCATAATTCTTAGTATTTCGTTTTATTAGTTCTACAGCGGTTTCAAAAGTAATTTTATTATTCAGGTAATCAAATAATTCTTTATAGCCTACTGTATTCAATGAGTTGAGATTTTTATCCTTGTAATAATGTTTAGCTTCCTGCAGCAATCCGCTTGCAATCATCCTGTCAACCCTGTCGTTAATATTTTTGCAGAGTTCATCCCTCTCCATTGATAGCCCGATTTTTAGAATTTTAAAGGACCTTTCCTTTATCTGATGCAGCAAAAATGAGGAGTAAGGTTTGCCTGTCATTATACTGACTTCAAGAGCTTTCAGGATTCTTTTATGATTTTTCAGATCAACTACCGAGTAATATTCAGGATCAAGAAATTTTAATTGTTTTCTAATGCTTTCAATACCTTCATTTTTATACTTTTCTGCCAGTTCCTTTCTTAAACCAGGATCAATAGCTGGCAGGTCATCAATTCCATAACATACAGCATTAATGTACAAACCTGATCCTCCAGCCATAACCACCCATTTATATTGCCTGAACAGCTCTTCCAGCAAATCCAGTGCTTCAAATTCAAATATGCTGGCATTGTAATATTCATAAATAGATTTACATTGAATAAAGTGGTGTTTTACTTCAGCGAGCTCATTTTCAGTTGGAACAGCCGTGCCAATTCTTAATTCCCTGTATATCTGGCGGGAATCGCATGAAATTATTTCTGTTCTCAGTTTTTTTGCAACTTCAATAGCCACCCTGGTTTTACCAACGCCTGTGGGGCCGAGGATCACTATCAGGTATTTCACTACTCCTCCTGTTGTTTTATCAGATTCAGAGCTGAACCTGCCTTAAACCATTCTATCTGGTTTTCGTTATATGAGTGGGTTACCATAATCATTTCCTCGCTTCCGTCAGAATGTTGTAATACAATTCTCAGTGGCTTATCAGGTGCAAATTCCTTGAGTCCGGTTACACTTATATTATCGTCTTCCCTGATTTTATCGTAGTCGTTCCTGTTGGCAAATGTAAGTGCAAGCATACCCTGTTTTTTAAGGTTTGTTTCGTGAATACGGGCAAACGAACGTACAAGAACAGCTTTAACACCCATATGCCTTGGTTCCATAGCTGCATGTTCGCGCGAAGAACCTTCACCATAATTGTCGTCACCCACAATTATTGTACCTATGCCTTTTTCCTTATAAAATCGCTGAGTTTTTGGTACCTCATCATATTCACCTGTTAAATGGTTTTTTATATAATTGGTTTTGTCATTAAAAAAGTTCACAGCACCAAGTAAAAGGTTGTTTGAAATATTATCGAGGTGGCCCCTGTACTTTAACCAGGGACCTGCCATAGATATGTGGTCGGTTGTGCATTTACCCTTTGCTTTAATAAGCACCTTAAGACCTTTATAATCTTCACCGTCCCATGGCTGAAAAGGTGTCAGCAGTTGGAGGCGGGTTGAGTCTGGTTTTACCATAACTTCAATTTTACTTCCGTCTTGTGCAGGAGCCTGGTAGCCCTTATCCATAACATCATATCCTGCAGCAGGTCTTTCATATCCCTGAGGTTCGTCAAGCTTCACATTTTTACCGTCTTTGTTTACAAGATAATCTGTAAGCGGATTAAATGTCAGCTTGCCTGCCAGGGCAAATGCAGTAGTAATCTCAGGCGAAGCTACAAATCCGTGTGTATTTGGATTACCGTCGTTGCGTTTGGCAAAGTTGCGATTAAAGGAGGTCATTATTGAGTTTTTCTTTTGCTTTTCGGCTCCCTTTCTTGCCCACTGTCCGATGCATGGTCCGCAGGCATTGGCCAGCACAACACCGCCAATTTTTTTAAATTTATCAAGTAATCCATCCCTTTCTGCAGTATATCTTACCTGTTCTGATCCCGGAGTCACTGTAAACCCCGATTTAAGCTCAAGTTTTTTATTAATGGCTTGCTGTGCTATTGAAGATGCCCTGGTAAGGTCTTCGTATGAAGAATTTGTACATGATCCTATAAGTCCAACTTCAAGCTTCGCAGGCCATTTGTTTTTTTTAACTGCTTTAGCAAATTGTGAAACAGGGGTAGCGAGATCAGGTGTAAACGGACCGTTTATATGAGGTTCAAGTTCCGATAGATCAATTTCTATTAACTGGTCGAAGTATTCATCCGGACTGGCATACACTTCAGGATCGCCAGTAAGATAAGTTACTATGTTATCAGCCATTGCAGCAACATCATCCCTGCCTGTAGCATTTAAATAATCTGCTATTTTCTGGTCGTACCCGAATACTGATGTTGTGGCTCCTATCTCTGCTCCCATGTTACAAATTGTACCTTTGCCTGTGCAGGATATGCTTCCTGCTCCGTCCCCGAAATATTCTATAATATAACCTGTACCCCCCTTAACAGTGAGTATACCTGCAACTTTTAATATCACATCCTTGGGTGAAGTCCAGCCACTTAGTCTTCCGCTAAGTTTAACACCTATTATTTTAGGAAATTTAAGCTCCCACGGCATGCCGGCCATAACATCCACAGCATCGGCACCTCCCACTCCTATGGCTATCATGCCCAGGCCCCCGGCATTGGGTGTATGAGAATCCGTCCCTATCATCATCCCTCCGGGAAACGCATAATTTTCCAGTATTACCTGATGAATAATACCTGCTCCCGGCTTCCAGAAACCGATTCCATATTTATTTGATACTGTTGCAAGAAAATCATATACCTCTTTATTAGTTATCCCTGCTGCCTGTAGGTCCTCCTGTGCGCCTGATTTTGCCACAATAAGATGATCACAATGAACAGTGGAAGGAACGGCGACCTTTTTTCTGCCTGACTGCATAAACTGCAGTAATGCCATCTGGGCAGTAGCATCCTGCATTGCAACCCGGTCGGGTTTGAAATTTACATAATCTGTACCCCTGACATAGGGTTTTTCCTTATCACGGGAATCAAGATGGGCATATAATATTTTTTCAGTTAGTGTTAAAGGTTTATTAATGATTCTTTTTGCTAAATCTACGCCTTGTCTGAAATCTTCATAAACAGATTTTATCATTTCAATATCGAATACCATAACAAAAAAGTTTTATTAATTACTTAATGAAATGCAATATAATAAAAATATTAAACAGCTTTAAATTAACAAATACGGGGTAGCATTTCTCCCGTGAGCTTATCAATTATCCTTGATCCGCCAACTATGGACTGAAGTACAGCTTTCCCTGGATTATCAGGAGTAATTTCACCAATTATTGCACTATCCCTGCCATATTTATTCTCTTTTATGATTGCTAAAGCTTTATGGGAAGACTGGGCTGATACTATCATTAATACTTTTCCTTCATTTGCCAGAAACATAGGATCATAACCAAAGATCTCACACATGCCTCTGACACTTTCCCTTACAGGCAAGTCACTTTCATTTATAGTAATGCCGAACTTTCTGTTTGCTGTAATTTCCGACACTATAGTTGCCAGTCCGCCCCTGGTAATATCGCGCATAAATTTTATATCAGCACCACTATCAAGAACCGATTTAATGAGATGATTCAGGGAAGCACAGTCTGTTACAATTTCAGCTTCAAATTTAAGGTTTTCCCTTGCACCCATAACAGCAATTCCATGGTCCCCTATATAACCGTTTACTATAATTTTATCACCGGGTTGTATGTCATTTCCTGTAGAAATATTTTCAAATTTCCTTTCCAGAATGCCAATACCTGCCGTATTGATGAATATCTTATCACACTGCCCTTTATTTACAACTTTTGTGTCGCCTGTAACAATTCTTACGCCTGCTTTATCTGCCTCTTCACGCATCGATTGTGTAATTGTTTCAAGATCATCTATTGAGAAACCTTCTTCAATAATAAATGCAGCGCTTAAAAACACAGGCTCTGCGCCTGATACAGCAAGATCATTTATTGTACCGCATACTGACAGTTTCCCTATATCGCCGCCCGGGAAAAAAACAGGATCAACAACATAAGAATCGGTAGTGAATGCCAGCAATTTATCGTTGATGTTTATAACGGCCGAATCGGTCATGGCATTAAGAACAGGATTATCAAAATATTCAATAAACGATTTTTTTATTAAATCACTGGTAAGTTTTCCTCCGCTGCCATGACCTAAAAGTATAGTTTTGCTCATATCAGTAATATTAGTTTATAACAATTATCCCTGCCTGCGCTAAAGTTTCGGCAGGCAGGGATAATTTAAAATTTAAAATTATAATACGCCTGGCATGTCCCTTCATTTGAGACCATACATGTTCCAACCGGATTAGACGGAGTGCAAACCCTCTTAAAAAGACTGCAATCAGTCGGTCTCTTTAATCCTTTTAGTATTTCACCGCAAATACAACCTTTTGGCTCTTTGGGTTTTTCAACCCTGACATTTATCTTTTTTTCAGCATCAAATGATTCATATTTTTTTCTCAAACCAAGTCCGCTCTTCTGTAAAACTCCAAGTCCCCGCCACCAGTCATCCCGGGGCTCAAATACTTCATTAATCATATGCTGGGCAATAAGATTACCTTCATAATCTACAGCTCTTTTGTATTGTATTTCAACTTTGGGCTTATCGTTTTCCAGTTGCCTTACCAGAAAATAAATTGACTGCATTATATCAACCGGTTCGAAGCCTGATATCACTATTGATAAATTATATTTCTTTGTAAGATCGTCATACATTTTTGCACCGGCAACTGTTGTTACATGCCCGGGTCCGATATACCCGTCTATTTTGATACCTTCATCAAGAAGGGCAGCCATAGCCGGAGGCATAACTTTGTGTGAACTGTAAAGGAAAAAATTGTTAATATTCTTTTTTGAGGCTTCTAATATTGCGATAGCACTTGATGGAGTTGTAGTCTCAAAACCTATTCCAAGGAATATAACCTTTTTATTTTTATTTTGCTTTGCAATATCCAGGGCTTCCAGTGTAGAATAAACAACCCTTACATCAGCACCACCGGCTTTTTCTTTATCCAGACTTGAAGAAGATCCGGGCACCCTTATTAAATCTCCGTAGGTGGTTATTATTGTATTATCAAGTCGTGAATAAGCTACAGACCTGTCAATAAATCTTATATCAGTGACACATACAGGACATCCGGGGCCTGATAATAACTCAATATTCCCGGGTAGAAGTGATGGTATGCCGAACTTGTGGATTGCCATAGTATGACCCCCACAAACTTCCATTATAGTTATTTTTTTTCCGGATATTTGTTTTATTTTCCGGGATAGTTCCTGAACGAGCTCCTTATCTCTGAATTCATCTATATATTTCAATTTCCGGGAGTAATTTTATTAACGTTAAGTATCGTCTTTTTCCTGTTCCTGGTTGATATTCTCCATTTCCCTTATCAGTTTAAGAGTTTCCTGTGCTTCATCATCGCTTATTTTCTGCAGTGCGAAACCGGCATGCACGAGAACATAATCGCCTTCTTTAATATCATCGATCATGTGCAGTCCGACATTGATTATTGTTCCGCCTACCGATGCCCTGGCAGTTTTTCCTTCAATTGATAGTATTTTAGCAGGTATACTTAAGCACATTTATTTATTTGTTGTTACGTTTTTAAATCTTAAATCCTTCTTTTAGCTGCTATTGCCAGTTGTCCCAAAGCTACTCCTCCGTCATTGCATGGTATACCGGTTTGGGTATAGACCTTGAATTTCTCATTCAATAAAAGAGGTTTTATTCTTTCCAGTATATATTTATTTTGAAATGTACCCCCTGACAATGCAACTTTTTCAATTCCTGTTTCTTTTCTCATTTTTGTCACTGTTTCAAAAATAACGTAAATTATTGTATTATGAAATTTGGCAGAGATTATTGATTTTGAAATTCCTTCTTTTATATCCATTACCAATTCTTTAAACAAATTTTTAAATGAAATTGTTTTATTAATTTCAAAATCGTAGCATTCTTCTACATTTTGGGAAACTAAAGATTCAAGCCGCATTGGAGCTTCAGCATGAAATTTGGATGTTGTACATATACCGGCAATTGCTGCAACGGCATCGAACAGTCTCCCTGCTCCGGATGTTAAGGGACAATTTATTCTTTTATCTATCGCAGTCAGTATCATATCAATTTTTTTCCTGTCAATATTTTCCAGGAATGGAAGCTTAAGGTTGTAAAAGTCATTTCCGAAATACTTACACAAATATGAAACCGCTGTTCTCCAGGGTTCTTCAACAGCTTTATCACCTCCTGGTAATTCAATATAATCGAAATGAGCATACCTTTGAAAATCTTTTAAATCAGCAATAATAAATTCACTTCCCCAGATATTTCCATCGGCCCCGTATCCTGTGCCATCAAAGCTAACTCCTATAACAGGTTCATCAAGTTTATTTTCAGCCATGCATGAGGCAATATGTGCATGATGATGCTGCACTTTAATATGATCGATCTTTAGATTTTCCGCATAGCGTGTTGACATATAATCAGGATGCATGTCAGATACAACCAGCGAGGGATTCACTCTGAACAGTCTGATAAATTTATCTATTGTTTCAGTATAGAATTCGTATGTTTCATAATTTTTCAGGTCGCCAATATGCTGGCTTAGTATTGCCTGATTTCCTTTCCCAATACAAAAACAGTTCACCAGTTCAGCACCTGTTGCCAGTATACCGTCGATATCCAGATTAAGATATACAGGGTGTGGAGCATACCCCCTGCTGCGCCTGAAAACACACTCGTTATTATTTATGATTTTAACAACAGAGTCATCAGTCCTGTTATAAATATCACGATTATATGTTAGTATCGCATCTGCTATATCAAAAAGCTTTTTTATTGCTTTATCATTATCAATAATTATCGGCTCTTCATAAAAATTACCGCTGGTAAGCACTATAGCTGGTAAATTGCTCCTTTCAAAAAACAGGTAATGTATAGGCATATATGGCAAAAAAGCCCCGATAGTATTGAATCCGACGCAAACACTGAAAGCAAGTTCTTTTTTGGCATTTAACAGAACTATAGGCCTGCGCCACGATAAGAGTGTATTTTTCTCATCAACAGATACTTCGGCATATTCCTGTATTTTATTGATATCGGCAAACATTACTGCAAAAGGCTTGCCTTCCCTGTGTTTTGAATTTCTCAGTCTCTTTACAGTATTCTCATTATGAGCATCACACATAAGGTGATATCCTCCTATCCCTTTAATAGCTATAATTTTACCCTCACTGATATAATTAGTCAGGATATCAAGAATTTGTTCAAAATCATTTATGGTACTGTTATTTAAATGCAGCTGGTATTGAGGTCCGCAATCATTACATGCAACCGGCTGCGCATGAAATCTGCGGTCTGAAATATCATTATATTCATTTTTGCATTTATCGCACATCTGAAAGATTTGCATCGTAGTTTTATCCCTGTCATAAGGAAAATCTTTGACTATGGTAAACCGGGGCCCGCAATTTGTACAATTTATAAACGGATAGTCCAAGCGGTGAGGCTGGTCTTTCAGATCCCTGATACAGTCGTTACAAACGGCGATATCCGGACTTATTTGTGATATTTCGTCAGATAGATCCTGACTATCTAAAATTTTAAAATCATCAAGGTTTTCAATTTTATCATTATCGATATAAATATTTTCTATCAGAGCGACAACCGGGTAATTGGTTCTTAATTCCTTGCTAAACTTCTCTGTATTCTTCCTGGTACCTTCAATCTTAATCAGAACTCCATCGGTTTTATTTAAAACATAGCCGCTACAGTTATTTTGTCTGGCAAGCCTATACACAAATGGTCTGAAGCCAACTCCCTGCACCAGCCCTTCAACCTCTATTTTTACTGCTACTATATCATTTGTTAATTTATTCACAACTTTCTCTTGAATATTGGATAAATATCTTATATATTTAATGCCGGCTAAATTAATGAATAAAATATATTTCAACTAATGAAGTTGCCTGCAACTACTGTAGCACGACTAAGCAAATACCGCAGAATGCTTGGTAGTTTTAACTATGAAAATACATATATTTTTTCCCATAATCTTGCAAAATTGTTAAATCTGACACCTGAGCAGGTAAGAAGAGATTTGATGCTTATAGGATTAACAGGTAATCACAGAAAAGGATATAATATTAAAGAACTGATAGAATTAATTGGTAAAACAATCGATAGTGAAATGGGGCATAATGTTGCAATTGTGGGCATGGGTAATCTTGGCGTTGCAATAACTGCTTTTATAAGAAGGGCAAAAACCAACCTTAATATAGTCGCAGCATTTGATATAGATTCAGAAAAGATAGGAAGAAAAGTAGAAGATGTAACCTGCTATCATGTAAATGATATTACTGATATAGTTAAGAACCTGAATATAAGTATTGCGGTTTTAACAGTACCTCCCGGGGAAGCAATAGATGTTGCCACATTGCTGATAAACTCGGGAATAAAAGGAATTCTGAATTTTACATCAGTTCATATTGATGTTCCTTCTCATGTTTACCTGAAGGATTCAAATATTATAACTTCATTAGAGGAAATAGGCTTTTTTATAAAAGAGTGGGATAAGAAATGATTAGCATTTAATTATCATAATCATTAATAAATAGCCTTAATAGAATTTCTATTTCAATTTTATTCTTATCCTTTCTGAGTTTAATATCCACAGGCTCAGTAAATCCGTTAGAGTAATGGCAGTTGAATGCAGAAACATTTGTATTTCCGTTTATAATAATATGGCTTGAAGGAGCGATAACCACAGATACGGTTTTAGTTTCTGTGCTTCCTAAATAATTATTTACAGAGCTCAGAATTAATAACAAAAAGAATATTTTATTATTCATTAACATTTTAAAATGAAACAGATGCTTCTAATACAAATCCCTTGAAGTTTCCTTCATGGTAAATGCTTTGTACACTAAAATCGTTATAATTCTGATTTACATACTCGGCCTTAAGCAGAATACTGGAAGTCAGGAAATAACCTGCACCGCCTTGTATTCTGCTCACTGATGCATCTTTTTCCGGACCTTCAGTCTGGGTAGCTGAATTATACCGGGCTGCAAGGTAAAATTTCCCGGATTCACCAATTCTGTAAACAATATCGGCTCCGTAATGTGTCCATGCTTCTTCAGGATTGCCTGTCTCATTGCCATTTATATCCTTATCACTTACTTGCTCGAATAGACCAAAAATCTCTAAACCTCCGATTTTAATAAACGGATTAATCTGGAATGCAAAAACCTTCTGACCGGCTATTGGATTAATCTGACCTGCATCTGTTCCGGCATTAAACAATCCTTTGTATCTTGAACCTGACCTGTTTCCACTAAACAGGTAATTAGTAGTGCCTGCTCCAAAAGCAGCAGAGTTATCGCTGTGATCAACTGTATAAACAGAACCTGATAATCGAAATCGTAAATCTTTCAGAAAATGCTTATCATAAGCCAGTTTTCCGTATAAAGCATAACCATGTCCTTTTAATATATCACCTTTGGTTGTGCCCCCGGAGAGACCGCCCATCAGCATAAAATCATTATAGTTAAAATATATCTCTGTGGTAACTTCCGTGGTATTTGCATCAATTACATAATTTCCCACTAATGGATTCTTCTGAACATCACCGTTATCTGACCTGCGCAGCTGCTGGTCGCCGTAGTTAATTTCCATCTGTCCTGCCTTAATCGTCAGATATTTCATAATATTGTCAACAGTTATACTGTTGAACATTTTGAGTTTATCAATCTCTATATAACCTTCCCTCATCCACATTTCTGTATGATGCTCAGACGAGAGATAGATGTCTATAAATGAAGTTATGCCATCATATAACTGAACTGTGAATCCCAGGTTCCCTGTGGCATTATTAAATCCCGGTACTATGTCATTTAGCTGATTGTCAGGGAAAGTATCAGGTTCGTTGCTGTGATTAAGTGCCTGAAACTGAAGGGCAAAATCTCCTGATATCCTGACAGATATGCTATCTTTTCCAAATAATTTAAAACTTTTTATATCGGTTTGTGCCTGTGATAGTGCAAATACTCCTGCCAGAATTATAATATTTATTAAATACTTTTTCATTTTAATTATTTTTAGTTAACACACTATATTTTTTAAATAAAACATCGAATTCAATATTTACTATGTCTCCGGTTTTTAAGGTTCCGAAAATAGCAGTTGGAGGCTCAATTTTAAAGTCACTCATTTTAAGTGATTTGCTTCCGGTGAAACTCATGCTCCCGTCTTTGCTCAAATTACCGGTAACTTTAACCGGGATGTTTTTTTTAACACCGGCCACTGATAATATCCCCCGTGCCGTTATTAGCTGTCCTTTATCACTGGTCTTAATGTCTGATATTTCTGATAAGGTAAATTGTATAAGAGGGTATAATTCGGACTTCAAAGCTTTATAGGTTTTATTATCCATAATTGATTTACCACTGGTAATTGAATTAGCATCAACACTAAGTGTTAGGGAATTTATAGAAAGAATCTTATTGTTTTTTATATCTGCATCCATATTCCCCTTTACTTTTTCAACCACCATTTCCCAGTCGTGTAAATTTGAAGTTCCCTTAATTCTGACATCATTCCTGTCGATTGAATATTTAGAATATATTTGTCCGGTTACTACAAAAAATGCTACAAGACTCAGGATAAAAGTTGTCTGTATTTTTTTTCTCATTAACATATATTATTTATATTAAGTCTAAATTAATATAACAATATACAGATTGAATTGTTTATATATAACTTAAAATAAACAAGGAAATAAATGCCGACTGGAAATGTGTTTAAGGATACCTGTAGTTGCCGGGTTGCCTTTTATTACAAGGGAATCGAAGCCAGACGTATTAACAAGGGAATTTGTTATTGGTGTTGAATATAGAATGTTGTTTTAAGTGGCAAATTTTACTAGTGCTTTAAATCTACAGGATAATAATTTTTTTCGTAGTAATATTATTTTGTACCTCTAACCGCAAGATGTAAATTCCTCCGGAGTATTTCCCCGAATTCACATTCAGTGTAATAACCTGTTCACCCCGGTTCATATATCCTCTGAACAGAGTGTTAATCTTCTGTCCGATTGTATTATATACAGCCAGTTCAACATATCCTTTAACAGGATTATTGAATTTAATTTCTGCATATTCACTTATTACTGATGGCAGTATGCTTAGTATTATCTCATTCTCAAGTTTTTGTTCAGGAATGTTAACAAATGCATCTTCCATATATGAAACTCCTCCTTCAGTGGCAAACCATACAGTGCGTGTGGCTGCATCAATATCAATATCATTAACGATATTATTAATTAAGCCTTCACTGGTTGTATAATTAGTAATCTGTCCTGAAGTGTTCATTTTTGAAACGCCATGGTTTGTTCCGAACCACATATTTTTTCCAGGATCTTCATTAATAGCATAAACGCTGTCTCCTGCCAGTCCGTTTTCCGATGCTATGAGCATATCTTTACCATCGTCCTTTCCTTTAAGAAGTGTGTGTCTTGTAATACCATAACCGGTCCCAAACCAGCGGTATCCTTTCGAGTCAACAAAAACTTCAAAAACTTCAGCAGAGGGAACATTGTAGGGAAATACATATGCTGAGGCGCCTGTAAATCCATCCACCTTGTTTTGAATTCTTGCAACACCCTCAGCGTTAATACCAGAACCTCCTTTCAAACCTATGTATATACTATCTTCTTCGGCAGCAAGAGATAATATTTCAATGTCCGGTATATCGGGTTCAGAATTATCATCAAAATACAGCCATGTTTGTCCGGCAAATACAGCTAAACCACTATCGGTCCCAAAATATCTTACGTCTGCAAAATCTAAGGTAACAGCGTTTATCATATTTGATACAAGCGTTACATCCTCATCGCCGCTTCGGTATGAGGTGGCTGCGGTAATACCGTCAACATCATATGCTGCTACAGTGATGCCGTTTACGGTTCCAATCCATAATTCACTACCTGAATTATGACTTAACTGGTATGCAATATCATTGATTGAATTATCTGCAACAGTATGTTCAGTAACATCTGTATAAATAACCCATGTATTATTGTTGAACATAGCCAGTCCCTGATTTGTTCCGAACCATTTATTTCCATGTTCATCCACAAACACAGCTTTTACAATATCCCCGGGTAAATCACTGTTAGCAGATGTATAGGAATTTATCGTCTGACCATTTAGATTAGTAACAATGAACAGGGCCAGGAAATAGTAGAATAGTCTTTTTACCATATTAATAAATTTTAATAACTGAGCCTTACATGGGTAAAATCACTGTAAGGCCCTGATGTAAATAATCAGATTATTTAGTTATTATTTTTGTGATTATGCTTCCGTTAATGTTAATTCTGACAAGGTAAATACCATGTGCCAAATCTGTAAGATCAAGAGTCTTTCTGAAGATCCCTTCAGCCTTAGTAAAACTGAATTTTTTTAATGTTTTACTATCAGTACTATAAATAGTAACTAATATATTTTCAGTATTAATGCTTTCGTAAGTTAAGTTTAATTTCCCGTCAATTAAGGGATTTGGATAGACTTTTATATTATCAAATTTGTTAGTATTAATTGAACTTATATCTTCATATGTTACGTTAAATACGGTTGAGCTGTTTCCTCCTTTCTCATCAGAGGCATATACAGTTATAGTCGCTGAACCTTCGAAATTATCTTCACCTCTTACATTCAAAGTATATTCATCCAGCCAGGCTGTAACATCTGCATTATCAGATTCACAACTAAATACAAGAATGTCGCCGTTAGGATCGTAGAATATAGTTTTAATATCTTCACAGGCTACAACATCAGTATTAAGGTTCTCCAGTTCAATATCATCAATAGAGCCGGTAAGCTGAGGAGCATAATTGGGGATATAAGTTCCTCTTGTGAGTAACAGTGTACCATAACCGTCGGCATTCATCCAGTGGTCGTTAAACTCACCTCCGTTGTTTGGACCCCAGTCACTGCCAAAGAAATTATCGCGCCCGACATTATCGTCTGCGTCACAATATGCTACAGAGAAACCAATAGCTTTGCCCGAGTCCAGTTTAGCCCACGCATTTTCATGATCAGGATCAAGTTGTTCATATGTATCATCATATACTTTCATTGAGAATTCCCATGTTAACTTGTTTCCTGTCCTCTTTACCGCAAAATCTGGAAAATGATCTGCATAATTTGGATTTATTACATTTCCCCAGTCTGTTCCGTCAATGTCATATACCTTTTTTCCGGTAGTTGTCTGACCATCCTCGGGTATAACAATGGAGATATGATAGGAGAAAGCGTTTTCTGCATCTTCATCTCCCGAGTCAAATACATGGGCACCGCCCGATTTATCTTCATCAATAAACACTTCCAGTACGTCATATTCATAATAGTCACCTTCCGTTCCATCTGTGGTATCTATAAAACTGTCATCAATTGTCTCTGCGAGAATGTACAGGAGACTGTCCTCACCTGACCACACCACTTTAAAGGCACCTGAAAAATCGTCACTGCCAACATCTTCACCATAGGGCATCCATGTCTGGTCAATGTAAATCCAGTCCTGACCATACCAGCATAAATCATTCCCTTCACCATCAATAACAGGCGGATCACACTCTTTTGCATGTATTTCAACAGGGACTTCCTCCTTATCACGGATCTTTACCAGTTCTATTCCCTCTCCAATACCCATATCCTTTGAGTATTGCATGGCTATTTCATTGTTCCAGTGTTCGTGAACTCCAAGGGAAGACAGAAATGTGCCGTCACCTTCGGGGTCATAACCGGCAAAGGAAGCCGGAGTTCCGCCCTGGCTATATATCTCGGCGGGCCAGTTTGTATTGTCAGCTGCCTGATGAAGATAATCATCAATTGCATTATACTGAGGAAATGTTATTTGTTTACCCAGAACTGGATCAGGGTGATTTTCAATGGTAAACTCCGTTCTCAGAAAATCATAGCACACAGATTCAAGTGCTACCTGGTCAAGGGATGCCAGTATTGAATTGGGCCAGTCGTTATTAAAAGGACTCATCTGCCATTTTACAGGTTTCATTGTGGCTTCGGGGCCACCCCATAATCCGTCAACAACAAACAACATTGTATTGCCGCCCACTTTCTCGTGGCCCATCCAGTCAAGCAAAACCCGGTACATGCAGTAGCTGTCCCTCATGTATCCTCCCCATTCTTCAATCCACATCAGTCCGGGATGCATATGGGTGGCAGCACTTTCTGTATGCGAGCCGAAGTGGTTTTTTGCACAGAGTGTAATACCTGCCCTTTCGTGTGCTTTAAGGCACGCAAGGTTTATCAGATAATCAGCATTGGACATAGCATCATAAATTTTATTTGTGGTAGCGTCCACGACATGACCTTTGTCTGAGAATACCATTGAAGCAGTTGTTTCGGGGTAAATTCTTGTTCTTCCGTAATTCGATGTTGACTTATCCACATAATTTACATTCGGATAAGCAGCATGCAGTATATCATAAATATCTGTCCATATATGGGCAATAGGATCTCCTATATAAATATTTTCCTGTGGTACGCCTGCATCTTCAATTAAATGCTTCAAAATGCAGAGAGGCATTTGAGCTGTTGTTTCAGCAAT
>Ga0315544_1000241_pt1 | contig 53872 bp, 42 predicted proteins | sample SalMarSW160130MG_2_FD_202543 | JGI IMG/M metagenome (GOLD analysis project Ga0315544, IMG submission 202543) | Salt marsh sediment microbial communities from the Plum Island Ecosystem LTER, Massachusetts, United States - Salt Marsh Sediment SW1601-130 ...
ATCCATATAATAAGCTTTTGGCTATTGTTTTCGTTTTTGCAAAATACTAAATTCTTTTCGTACTGTTATAGATTTTTATTCCTCTGCCGTTTCAGGGATAAAACCGGCCTTCTTTAGAGCCGATCCGTGACGGATTGTGTTTGTATTCATTGTTTCAGTAAATCAGGTCTTTTTAAAACCAAAATCCCAGGCAAACATACCCTTTAAGTTGCCGGTTTTTTGCTTGCATGATTGTAATTTCGACGGGTCCGACGAGGCTTTTAAAAACGTATGAAAGACCTCCTCCGAGTAAAACATTGCCATCAGTAAGCAGCTCATCAAATTGAGAGGCTGTATTTCCAATATTGAATTTTGCAATCAAATAGTGGTTACCAAAAAAATTCCATTGAAGATCAGATCTTAAGACCACCAAATTCTTTGTTTGAATTTCCATAAAGTTGTACCCCACAAACGGGACGACCTGAAGATCTATCTGTGTATTGTTAACACCGCCAAAGAACAACCGGTTGTCCCATGGCGGATCATTGCCCCGGAGCGAAGCCATATACAACCTTGGCACAACACTAAATTTCGAAGCTATTTTTAAGGCACAGGAGGCAGATAAATAATAAAGATAAAAGTTCTGATCTTTGCTTTCATCGTAATCGAAAATTCTGCCGTATTCTGCACCGGCATCAAGTTGTGCTCCTGACTCAGGATACCATTTATCATTATATGAATCATACTTCAGACGACCAAAAAATTTCAACGTATTTGTGGTGGCTTCATCAACGGAATCGCGGACAAGGTTTGGCCCCTGGGCTGAATACTGATAATTGGCGCCCAGGTTGAAATTCATGTTGTTCCCAAGTTCATAAAATAAAAATACTTCCGGACAGCTCTGTACATAATGAAAGTTACTTATTATGTCTCCAATACTGTCATATACATAAGGATCATATGTTTGATAGGAAAAAGAAATACCAATATTCGGCACCCAGCTTAGCCGATCCTTTCGATTACTTTTATTGTGGTTCCAACCTGTATAAATCAGGTTTTCAACTTTGTATCTTTGGTAATCGCTAACGATGGCATCAACAGAAAGGAGCAGGGACATTCCGGCCATTCCATACCTTTGAGTATAGTTTAAGAGCATTCCGGCCTTGAAATCCGAATCGTAATGTACTCCGAATTGAAAAAGCTGTGGTGGTTTTTCGTCTACGGTAATAATCAATGTGTTGTTATTACCGGTTGCCTCAATTTTGTATGAAACCCTGTAAAAAATCAGGCTCCCGTATGCACGTTGTATTGCATCCTCCAGGCATCCTCTTTCAATTATTCCAGGAATATCCAACTGCAATAGACTGATCAATAATTCTTCATCCACTTTGTTAAGACCCTCAGTTTTTATCTCGTTTATCATATAATTACTCTGAGGTTGCGCATTCCCGGTATCAGTAACCTGATCAAATTTATTCAGACTATCAGCCAGTGCCTGAAGTTCGCTTATATGCAGCTTTGCTGCACGTTCGCCCAAAACAATCAGGCTGTCTGCGTTATGAAAGCCCATTGTACCATATCCGGCAAAATCGGGGGCAATAAGAATATCGCATAAGGATTCATTTTTTTTCTTTACAGTCCTTGACCGTACAAAGGTTGTCTGGTACAATATACCGCCCACACTACCAGGTTTGTATGGTGTATCTGTTTCTGAACCCAATGATACACCGATAATAATATCCATATCTTTTGCTTTTACAGCCTCTGCCGGGAAATTGTCAGAAACTCCGCCATCAATAAGATACATTGAGTCAATGTAAACAGGTGTAAAAAGCGATGGTATTGACATGCTTGCTCTGACGGCATCAGGCAGATAACCGTGATCCAGAACCACCGGATTGCCATCTTCAAAATTTGTTGCAACGCAAAGGAAAGGAATTGGTAATGTCTGAAAATCGGTTACTGTCAGATATGGCCAGACCAGGTTGCTGTATATTTCCGAAAAGTTCTGGCCTGCACTCAGACCGGAAGGCAGTTGAAGATTGAAACGTTCTGCAGGGAAAGAGATCACATACCTTTCCCGGCCTGCTTTTCCATTCATGGATAAATTGTTTCTGTTGATTTCATCCGTGAAAAAGCCAATCCAGTTGAGTTGGTTTGCAATTTTTGTTATTGAATCAGCAGAATATCCTGTAGCATACAAACCACCAATGATACTCCCGATACTGGCCCCACCAATGTAGTCAATTTTGATCCCCATTTCCTCAATTGCCTTTATGACTCCTATGTGCGCCAGGCCTTTTGCGCCTCCTCCGCTAAGTACTAATCCAACCTTAGGACGTTCCTGCGGATATCCTGTCAGTGCCATCATCAAACCCACACCGACTGTTGTCAGGAATATGTGAAATTTCATTGAGTTGAGATTTGATAATCTAAAATACAAAAACAAATAACCTTAATTGAAAAAACAGGATAAACTTAATAACACATTGATTTATAATATTTTATATTATCTCAAATAATAGTATCTTAGAAATGGATTTCAATAAACCAAAGAATGGGCAATTTTTCGGTAAAACACTTTTTCCTGGTTTTTCTTCTGGTCATTCAGTCATGCAGTTTTAATAAGTTTTTCTACAATACGGATTCCAATAACAAGGATAAGTGCGGAACCAATATAGTTTTTAATGAACTGTTCCTTTCTAATACATCCGGAGATACCTTGCATGGTCTCATATTCGATCCTATGCGTGGAGTTGATATAAAAGGAAGTGTATTATTGATTCATGGGAACAGTGGTGATGTGAACAGATGGGCAGATAATGCGAAATACCTTTACCAAAATGGATACAGAGTTTTGGTTTTTGACTACCAGGGCTATGGTAAATCAACAGGAAAGCCAACCCATAAGAATGTGGTAACGGATACGGAGTTGTTTCTGGATTATATGTTTGCTGAGTATGGCAGAGTTATTTTATGGGGACTTTCATTGGGAGGCAATTTAGCAGTGAACGTGGCTTATCGGAATACAGAGAAAGTAAAAGCGTTGATTGTTGAGGGAGGATTTACGTCACATAACGAAATAGCCCGTACCAGGGCACCAAAAATTTTTAAGCCCGCTGTTCTTTTTTCAGTCCGATCACCATACAAATCAAAAAAAATTATTGCAGAATTGCATATCCCTGTGCTTATAACGCACAGTCCGACAGATAAGGTGGTTCCTTATGAAATGGGCCGGATATTGTTTAAGAATGCGAATGAACCGAAATATTTTCTGGAGTTAAAAGGAGATCATTGTTTGGGTATACAAAACAATCTTAGTGAATATCTTAAGATGATCGATAAGATAAATGCGGAATAGATATGATCAGAAAATGGATTGCAGTCGGGTCAACCATGGTTTTCCATCTTATGGGCAACCGTTTATTTCTTTATTAACTTACGTGTTTCTCTGTATTGATCAATTTTTATCAGAAGAAAATAGTGTCCTGCCGGCAACCTGTTCAGATTTGTTAGTGTTTTTTCTGATGTTTGTCCCTGTAATAGTTTTTGTCCAAGAATGTCAAAGAGTATATATTCATATTCCTGTGACAAACCATTAATAAATAATGCGTCTTGAAAGGGATTTGGATAAATCGTTATTGAAGTAGTATTCCTGTCCGAAATCACGGATACAGGCAAGGAAGAACCATAACTTCCGACAAATTCAACTGAACAGTCGTAGTAGATAGTGAACTTCCAGTATCTTCTCCATATACAACCACAGAGGCAGTCACCCCAGCCAACGGAATAAATGAGTTCAATATGATCAGAGAAGACAAAGGCTGTGATATCATTTCCATCACCAAACAGTTCAAGCGGATCCGAAAAGAATACGCCGGGAATTGTTTCGAAAATACCTGATAAAGCCAAGGTATTATAATTACTATCCGATTGAAATACAACTGTATGATATTGAAAATGTCCGGAATGCATAGAATACTCACCAACATGCAGGTTGTAAAGAGTCATTAAACTATCTATTGTCTGGTTGCCGGACGGAATCACATTGTTCTTCAAATTATGCATCCACGCCAAATTAGAATCTGCTGAAACAGAAACAGAATTCATATCGGGGATAGGGATAGTATGTATAGTATATAAATTTATCACCGTATCTCTTGCCGGCAAACCAATTGCATTATAGACTGCAATTAATGCATTAAGCATTGAGTCGGCAAACTCCTGTGGTATTTTAACACTGTCAGTATACGTGAGGTTATTGTGAAATAATGTCTGAAGAGCAAGCCTGTCCGCATCCGAAGTATATTTTGCTACAATGCTGTCCGGTGCAGTACAGGAGGATGGAATAATTTGTCCAATACCTTTTTGTACTGAAAACAGAAATACTATTACTATTATTATATTTTTCATCGTTATACTAGATAAGTATATACCAGTTCGTATTCAATTGACAATACATGGCTTATACACTCTACAGAGTTTGTGTGTCGTTATTTAATAATTTTCTTTCTTATTACTTTTTGATTTTTTAAACAGATCTCGATTATATAAAGTCCTTTCTGTAAATTCTCAATGTTGATCCTGTCATTCGTTAATCTTTGTGATTTAATTAATTTCCCCTGACTATCAAATAAATTATAATTGGTAACGCCTTCTCCGTTTCTTATTATTATTTCCTGAAATTTATTGTTATAGTAAACAATTAAATTATTCGGAGACAGGATTTCATTCACTGAAATTGGGAGATCATCATTTATTATACTATTTGATGGATCTGATTCGCCATCCGGATTTGAATATACTGCTGTTACCCAAATCTCTCCCATTATCCCTATTTCCATTTCGAAAATAGTATCGGTCACAGAAGCCAGGACAGTTGTACCTGATGACCAGTAGTCATTATAATAAAGGTTATAATATTCCAATGCAGAACTAATTGAGTTTGTATCCGGAACTGACCAGGAAAAATGAGAACAATACGTTGGACCATAAACCGATTGATCTGCACAATAACCTGATTGGTCAATCATAATATATTCATAACTAAAATCAAAATTGGCCGGTGAAGGAAATTGTGCAAAAGCAGTCAACGATGACATTGCTAATAAAATACCTGAAATCGTTTTCATGATTTTGTGTTTTTAATGATTACACGCATTTAATCTAACCAGAATACTCCATATTGTTTTAACCATTCTGTCAATTCTATTGCTGCTGTGCTTTCGTTGTGACTTTCAAAATCTCCTGACTGGGCCAGGAAAACGATCTGGTACATTTGCTTTTCAATATCATAATAATAGGCATAGAGTGACGAACTTCCGGCATCATAGGCTCTATGAACCGACGGAGTTATTTGTCCGTCTTTTGCTTCCCCGATAAGCTGAAGCTTCTGATTTAAAACCAGCGGATCAATTGTTGCAACAATTGTATCGGTTTGAGAAAGATTAAATTTCAGATCTTCAAAGCTTATTCCTTCTTCGTTGCCAGGCCGCCATTCATCGGGCAGGTTGTAAGCGTTTATATTTCCTGCACTGTCAATGAGCCAGCCTGCATGCTGATAACCCCATGCATAATTGATATACTCGTATGCAAAATATACAATTTGCCCGGGAGGATCCGAAATTTCATCCTTTCCGCAGGCATACAGTGTATAACATAAGAAGAGAAGAAACAGGAGAGGGAGTTGCATATATTTTTTCATGCCAGTTTTTATTATATGATGTGTATATACCTTGAAAAGTTGCGTCAGAATGTATTACAATGCGGCAGGCAAGCTGACTTTTTTTCAACGTAGACCAAGTCTATCGCGCAAGGGGAAATTATCTTTTCCCAATTGGAAAGATCATTGGCACCCGGTTTTGGTATTGTATATACTCATCACCAAAATCGCGTAGCAACCTCTTTTCCTCAGTATTCTTTAAATAAAACACGACAAGCAAAAGACAAACCGATAATACCAGCAGACAAGTGACAGAAAGCATAAACAAACCGATCGAGAAATACATGCAAAAAGCGCCGAAAACCATCGGATTCCTGCAGTATTTGTAGGGTCCGATAATTACCAGTTTTTTTTGTCCTCGGACTTATGGCTATGTTGAATCCGTCCGTTGGTCCGCCTTTACCGATACTGAACAATGCAACATTCGACCAGATCATAAAGATCAGTCCGGGGATCAGGAAAGGGAGCGCAATAAGTGTACGAGTTACAATATAATTATTCAGATTAGTTTGTATCAAAGGATCATGTATTGATAACATATACAATCCGTACGGAATTACAAAAGCAAAAAGCGGTATGCCGATGCTATAACCAATAATATGCCTGATAACATCTTTCATTTTATCCGGAAAATAACCGGTTCATTTTCTTAACAAACTTATAGATATTCTCTGTATTTGCACAATCCCGAAAATGCAGGCCAGGGGAAATTCTTTCTCCATATGGAGATCTTATATCTTATGTTTCCACGAATCCCGGATCAATGGATTGTTGTTCAAAAATTCTTTTCGGATTTCATTATCCACAGCATTCATGGGACACGAGAAATTCATGCATTTTTTACATTGATATTGACGCAATAAAATGAAAAACAGTACAACAGAAAAAAAGTATCCCCCTAACAAGATCCAATGTTCTGTCAATGATATGAATGCAACCGGAAATCCCCATACTATGATAAATCCGGAAACAAGGATTGCCTTTTCAAAACCATTCATTGGTCCGGGTCTGTATTTCCAGAGTTTGGGTACTCCATAATTTGCCCAACATCTTAAGCTATCTGTTGATTCATTATAATGCGGACAATGCGTGCATAAAACTCTGATTTCTATTAACAGGAAAAACAATCCTGTTATCGTCAGCCAGGCAATAAAGCCTGTCATGCTGACATAATAAATGCCTGTTCCGCCGATTATAAATGAGGGCAATACAAACAAATAAAACCGAAGAAGTTGGCCACGGGTAAAATGACAAGCTATTCTGGAATGAATATCACAGTCATTGCAAGATCCTTTTGAGCATGTTGGTATTGGTTTCTCAATCATTTTTTATGCTAACCGGTTTCAATGATAAATGATTCTGTTTTTGTCTTATTAAGCGTGACCCTCATCCGGCAATTGGCAACAAACTTAAAAATATTTTTATGTCTGCAAATATTTTCTATAATTTAACAGATATTTTTTTTGATCTATACTTCATCATTTAAATAAATGAAAATAATAAACAGGTTTTTCTTTGTTTTGCTGACAGCTTTTTTGCTTTGTGTCATTGTTTCCGCAAACGTTCGTCTGCCAAAACTAATTAGTGACGGCATGGTCCTGCAGCGTGATGCGGAGGTGAAAATCTGGGGTTGGGCTGATGCCAGCGAGAAGATTACCGTCAGTTTTCCGGATTCAGTGTATTTTACGACAGCAGATCATGCAGGCAACTGGGAAATAACACTTGCCGGTCTGAAAGCAGGGGGCCCTCACACCATGGTGATAACCGGCAACAATATGCTGACAATAAAGAATATTCTTGTTGGCGATGTGTGGATCTGTTCCGGGCAATCGAACATGGAGCTCAACATGCAAAGGGTCAGTCCGCTGTATAAAGATGAAATTGCTCAATCAGCCAATAATTTTATACGGTATTTTTCTGTGCCCAAAAAATACAATTTTAAAGTGCCGCAGGAAGACCTGGATTACGGGCAGTGGGAGACTACCAATCCGGAAACCATACGAAGTTTTGCAGCTGTTCCTTACTTTTTCGCTAAATCGCTTTATGAAAAGTATGGTATACCCATAGGACTTATTAATGCCAGCCTGGGCGGTTCGCCGATCGAAGCATGGATGAGTGAGGAATCTCTAAAGTCCTTTCCTCACTATTACAAGGAATTGCAGGTGTTTAAAAACGACAGTCTGATCAAACAGATACAAAAATCCGATAACGATCGCATACAGGCATGGTATAAACTTCTCAGAGAATCGGATGAAGGATACAAAGACCCTGATCATTCGTGGTATGACCCTGATTTGAGTACTGCTGACTGGCCTTCCATGGAGCTTCCGGGATATTGGGCAAATACATCACTCGGACCGGTAAACGGGGTAGTCTGGTTCAGAAGAGAGTTTGATATTCCGGATCAACTTGCGGGCAAAGAGGCAAAACTTCTGGTCGGAAGAATTGTGGATGCGGATTCGGTTTTTGTAAACGGTACTTTTGTAGGAACTACTTCATACCAGTATCCGCCCAGGAGATACACCATTCCTTCGGGAATACTGAAAGCAGGAAGCAACAGCATTGTTGTCAGAGTGATCAGCAATATGGGTAAAGGAGGCTTTGTTCCTGATAAACCCTACGAGATCATCATAGGTGAAGACAGAGTGGATTTAACAGGTTTGTGGCAATACAAGTTAGGGACAGAAATGGAGCAACTGGACAGCCAGACTTTTATACAATGGAAACCTGCAGGACTATATAATGCAATGATATCACCGCTTTTGAATTATCGGATGAAGGGAGTCATTTGGTACCAGGGTGAATCGAATATTGACCGGTATGCAGAATACAAAGAACTGTTTATTACTCTGATTAACGAATGGCGTAAAAAATGGAACCAGGGTAAATTTCCGTTTCTTTTTGTTCAATTGCCAAATTACGGGGAAGCGGCAAAACAACCCGGCAGAAGTAACTGGGCTAATTTCCGCGAAGCACAAATGCAGGCACTTGAATTGCCCAATACCGGTATGACTGTTGCTGTAGATATTGGTGAATGGAATGATATTCATTCGTTGAATAAAAAAGATGTAGGGAAAAGACTGTCGCTTGCTGCACAAAAAATGGCCTATAGAGAAGACCAAATTGTATATTCGGGGCCTGTTTATCAATCCATGCGCATTGGGGAAGATAAAATAATAATAACCTTTGAACATGTGGGTGGCGGTCTTGTTGTCTGTGGAGGAGAAACACTCAATCAGTTTTCGATAGCAGGTAATGACCAACTATTTGTATGGGCAAAAGCCCGAATTCAGGATGACAAGGTAATCGTATGGAGTGAACAGGTAAAGAAACCTGTAGCCGTGCGATATGCCTGGGCCGATAATCCGGAAGGAGCCAATCTGTGTAATAAGGAAGGATTGCCCGCTTCTCCTTTCAGGACGGATAACTGGACAAAAGAGAAGTGAAATACCTGCATTTCCCAGGCAATTACAACTCCAGGTGCTTAAACTGATCACTGGTTATTGATAGAATATATACCAAATTACGTCAATTTGACCTACCGATAGCTTTACAAACTTTCTTATTTTGCTTTCGAATATGCTTGTATGCAAATGCATGCAGGTTTATTGCCATGCCGGCATGAAATGGAGCCTGTCAATATTAACCGGAACAATATTGTTCCTTATTTTCAATTGTCCAACCAACGCCCAGATCCGGAATTCGTCTTTCAGCAATTATACGATCCAGGATGGGCTTTCGGATGATAAGATCCACTGTATTTTTCAGGATACCCAGGGTTGGATCTGGATAGGAAGCAGTTTTGGAGTTTTGCGTTTTGACGGATATGAATTTCATAAATTCCATATCGATTCTGACGAAAGTGAAATTCTTGGTAAATCGCTGATCAGAACAATATACGAAGACAAGAATCAAAGAATATGGATAGGAACAGAAAACCACGGATTATTTAAATATGACCGGTCTGTTTATGGTTTGGAGCACATTAGTAAAAGAGGAAAAACAAAAGACCTGTGCAACAATTCAATATGGGCAATTGCAGAAGATGCCAAAGGCCTGTTTTGGATAGGTACCGAGAATGGCCTGAACAGGTACGATCCTGTTACCGGCAAATTGCAATCTTATTTTCATGATCCGGATAATCCCGAAAGTCTTTCAGACAATTTTATCAGAACACTATATATCGATCATGCCGAATATTTGTGGATCGGGACGGATAATGGTATTACCCGCCTTAATACAAATGATAATACCTTTCAACGTTTTCTTACAGAAAAAACCACATTTGAAAGAGAAAATGAAGTCTGGGAAATATATGAAGATGCAAAAAATCAGATATGGGCAGGGACCTACTTAGGAGGATTAAAAAAATTTGATAAGAAGTTGAACAGATTTCAAAACGTATCGCTTGAATCTGTGAACGACAGGGCAAATACAGTAAGAGCAATTGTACAGGACAGGAATAGAAACCTCTGGATTGGTACCCGGGCGGGCTTATTTCGTCTCAATTCAAAAGATTGTACTGTTACCTATTTTGCACATGATGATATGGACGAAAATAGCCTTGTACATAATTCGGTTCTTGAGTTATTTATTGACAGAAAGGGGGATTTGTGGGTTGGTACACGCGACGGAATAAGTCATTTGAATTTTGACAAACAGGCTTTTGGCAATTTAACAGCCGGAGGTAATAATAAAGGATTGAATAACAGTGAGATTTATGCTTTTTGGGAAGGCGGTTTGGATGATATATGGATTGGAACTGAGAATGGGGGAATAAACATTTATAATTATAAAAAAAAGGATGTCTCTTATATAACTACAGCCGATGGTCTCAGCAACAATTGCATTAAGGCATTTTGCTATGACAATAAGAATACATTATACATTGGCACATACCTGGGAGGACTGAATATATATAATCTGGAAACAGGTGTTTTCGAGTATAGATTGAATGATCCTGAAGACACAACAAGTTTGAGTGATAATGCTGTTTGGACTATTTTATGCGACAGCAAAGACAGGATTTGGTTAGGGACAGCTGACGGACTTGATTTGTATGATCCCATTTCAGGAAAATTTACCCATTATGGAGAAAAGTATGGCGTATCGATGGTGGTTATGGTATATGAAGATTCCAGGGGCAGGTTGTGGATCTATTCGGAAAATATGAAACTTACCATGGTGGATACTGACGAAAGAGTTCGTGATTTTCCATACAAAACCAGGGCTATGTGTGATGATAAGTATCAGAATATATGGATCGGAACATTGGGTAACGGCTTGATCCGGTTTGATGCTGAGAATAATTCTTCCGTTGTATATACCACCAGGGAAGGATTATGCAATAACATAATATATGGAATCATAAACGAAAATGATAATTATTTGTGGATCAGCACAAAGAATGGTATTTCGCGTTATGATATTCATTCGAATAGTTTTAAAAACTATTTTAATTCGGATGGCTTATTAAATTCACAATACAATTATGGTGCTTTTCTTATGGAAAATGACCAGACTCTTGTTTTTGGAGGAGGCAAAGGAGTTGATTTTATATTTCTGAATCAGTTAGGAGAGAACAAATACATTCCCAATATCGTGTTTACTGATTTTAAAGTATTTAACAATCCTGTCCCGATTGTAAATGAGCCCGGGAAGAAAAATACCCTTTCAAATCTGATATGTGAAACAAAACAGATTATCCTGGAATATGATCAGAATATGCTGTCTTTTGAATTTGCAGCACTAAACTATGCCAATAGTGAAAAAAATTTGTATGAATACAGACTTGAAGGATTTGATAAAGATTGGAACAGGGTTGGAAATCAAAGAAGAGCTACTTATACAAATCTCGATCCGGGGAATTATACCTTGCATGTGGTTGGTTCCAACAACGACAATGTATTCAATACAGAAGGCACCAGTTTGCAAATTACTATTCTGCCTCCGTTTTGGAAAACTTTATGGTTCAGGACTTTTATATTATTTGTCTTGTTGTTACTGGGCTATGCTGTCTATCTGTTTATTTCAAACAGGGAGAAACTAAAGAACCAATTGTTGTTTGAGCGCGAAAGTGCCCGTAAAGTCCAGGAGCTGGAACGACTTAAACACCAGTTTTTTATGAATATATCCCATGAAATTCGTACACCCTTGTCACTGATTCTTGGTCCTTTGGACAGACTGTTGAAATTTAAACTTTCCGACAGTGAAAGGCATTCGCATCTTGAAATGATCTGGCGTAATACAATGAATCTTAAAAAACTGGTAAATCAACTGCTTGATTATAGAAAACTTGAAACAGGAAATATTAAGCTGGAATTAAAAAAAGGAAATATTTCCCGGTTCTTGAAAGAAATATGTGAATCGTTTAAAGATATGGCGTCAGAAAGAAAAATTCAATTGAATTATAAATCTCTTAAGGAAGAAATTCCGGCATTGTTTGATCCGGATAAAATTGAAAAAATCATCAATAATTTGCTGTCCAATGCTTTTAAATATACAGAAGAAGGAGGAACAATATCATTATCGATCTCAACCATTCTTGTTGATGAAATAGACGAAAACAACATCTCTATTCCGGTTCTGGACAAAAAAAATATAAAGCATAGTAAGTTTTTACAAATTGTTGTTCGTGACACAGGTATTGGCATACCCTCAAACCAGATAAACAGGATATTTAACCGGTTTGTACAGATAAAAGGAAGAGAAGTTGACAGGTCGAGCGGAACAGGCATAGGATTGTCGCTGACCAAAGAACTTATTAAAATCCATAATGGCTATATTCAGGTAAAAAGCAAAGAAGGGAAAGGAAGCAGGTTTAAAGTACTCATACCGCTTATAGAAAATGAAGAGGAATTGAATACCATGATACAATTCGAGAATACTGAAGAACAGCAAAATTCTATGTATTTAATGCACGATGAAGAGGTCGTAAAAGAGGGACCTGTTAAACATGATAATAGTAACAAAAGAATTTTACTCATTGTAGATGATAATCCGGATATTCGACTATTTATTAAACATCATTTTGAACCTGAATATGCTGTTGTTGAAGGAAGAAATGGAAGAGATGGTTGGGAAAAGACATTGGAAACAATACCTGATATAATTGTTGCTGACATTATGATGCCGGTAATGAATGGGAAAGAATTTTGCCGGAAAATAAAAAAGGACGAACGGACATCTCATATTCCCGTGGTATTGTTAACTGCATTGCATTCAAACGAAAATCAGATTGCAGGGATTGATGCGGGAGCTGATGATTATATTACAAAACCATTTGATATATCACTCTTAAAAGCAAGGGTGGATAACATGTTATACATTAGAAAAGCTTTGCGGGAGCGATACAGTAAAGAAATGGTCCTGAAACCAACAGAAATAGTGTTGTCTTCTCCCGACGAGAAATTTCTTAAGCGTGTAATCCATGTTATTGAAAAGAATATCGACAACATTGAACTGGATGTAGACACCTTATCTCAACAAATAGGGGTGAGTCGCACTCAATTGTACAGGAAAATAGCAGCATTAACAGATATGTCGGCAAAAGAATTCGTGAGGGATATACGTCTGAAAAGAGTGGCTCAACTGATCGTTCAGGATAAATTGACCATTTCGGAAATTGCATTAAAGACCGGGTTTAATGATATCTCTTATTTCCGAAAATGTTTTAAGGAAAAATACGGCATGAGTGCTTCAGAGTTTCTTAAAGTTGATCATACTCACAATCCCGAAAGAAGCACAACAAAGGATCATATCGGCGCCTGATTTTATTCGTGAAACTCAAATTTCAAAAACGTAGTGCATTGAAATTTGTAAGTTGAACAAATCCCGATAGTGTAGCGTATCGGGATAAATGAGTTTAACCTGCCAGCCGGTTTACCAGCCTGTGGATGGCAGGCTGGTACTCCGCTGCTTGCAGTGATAGAATTTAAGTTCCTTTTTGATACCTCGACAGCTCTGCTGCGAGGTAGTTCATTTCCGGAAAAAATAGTTTACTTCACCGGCATTGTTCTTCATTCCCTTGAGATACCTTCGGTTCATCATGCAAAGATACTGATCAGAAAGTTCCGGATGGAAGATCATAATTGCCTCATTGCTTCTTCATATGCATAAACAAGTACAATTCATCTGAACAAAAGACAATCAACTATACCACAAAAAGGTTAGTATTATGTGGCTTATTATGCCAATTTCTATACAATGTTATTCATTTTGCCTGCGATTTTATAATACATTGAATAACAATAGTTTACTTCTAATTCCTGGTATATATACCCTTGCATTTTGATACAAATGCCCTTGCATTTGGTATGATCGGCATTGTATTTTGGTATTTGTCCCTCCTGCGCGAAAAGCCTTATAGAATACTTTTATATTGCCAATGATGCAAATTCATGCCGGATCATCGATGGCAAATTTAACAATGTATCTGTAATTATTGAAGCGAATGGAAAAGGCAAAAAGATCTATTAAGAAAATGTCCTATTTAATAATAGGCGCTCTGATATTATTCATCACAATTCTTTTTATACTTATTGAAACCACGACCTAATAAATAACCCATTTAAATGAATCACATCATGACTAATTCTTATTTATTTAAAAAGCAACGATTCATCTGGACCTTATCCTTATTGTTACTGACTGTATTAAATGCATTCTCACAGATAACAGTAACAGGGAAAATTACGGCAGATGTTGATCAGATGCCATTGCCCGGAGTGAATGTCCTGGTTAAGGGAACCGGTACGGGAACCATCACCGATGCTGATGGCATGTATGAGATAGAAGTACCTTCAGGTGAAGCTCTTCTTGTTTTTTCTATGGTAGGTATGTTAACCGAAGAAATGTCGGTTGGTGACAGGACTGTTATCGATCTGATCATGGTCACAGATATTATAGGTCTTCAGGAGATTGTTGTTGTTGGATATGGTACCATGAAGAAAAGTGACATCGCTGGATCAATTGTATCTGTAAAGGGTGATGAATTGCTTGAAGTAAAAACAAACAACGTTCTTGAATCCCTTCAGGGAAAAGTACCCGGGCTGGATATAACACCATCTGACGGCCGGGCCGGTTCCGGAGTTGATATGTTAGTTCGGGGTAAGAGATCTTTGCAGGCAGAATCAGATCCACTGGTTATTGTCGACGGCATACCCATGGGAACAAAAGTAGATATCAATCCGAACGATATCGAATCAATTGAAATTCTGAAAGATGCCGCATCTACAGCCATTTATGGATCCAGGGGTGCAAACGGGATAATCCTTATTACTACGAAGAAGGGAACTGCCGGAGAAGCAAAAGCGTATTATAACGGGTATTTTGGCATTTCTGATCCTTATCAACATGTACCTGTTTTTAGCCGCGACGATTATGTAGAGGCCAAGATCAATGCAAACAGGGATATTTATAACTGGGAGGTAGATCCGGATCCGATATCAGTCTTTGGATCAACCGAATATTTTGGATATCAGAACGATGTTACAACTGACTGGCAGGATCTGATCACACGCAGGGGACACCAGCAGGATCATCATTTTGGATTTACCGGAGGCTCTGACAAAGTCAGTTACAATGCTTCAATCTCCTATTTCAATGAGAAAGGTGTAGTCATTCAAAATGATTACAAGAGATATTCGGCACAGCTCAATCTGGAAGCAAAAGTGTCGGAATGGTTAAGCGGAGGTACTATGACTCAAATTGTACATAAAGTATTGGATGGAGCCGATGTATCTTCATCCAACTATAGTGTGTTTACTAGTGCGGTCAGACTTTCCCCGATGGTAGAAGCCTATGACAGTGCGGGAAATTACATCTGGCAGCCGGCAGCTCCAAATCCCCGGAAAAGTCCGCTGGCTACGGTGGACGACGTGGAAGAGGACAGACAAACACGTATTTTTTCAAATGTGTATGCCACAGTAAAATTCTTCGAGGGTTTAACCTTCCGTTCCACCATCGGTGTAGACTATACTACAAAACGACGTGGCTGGATGTATCCGCAAAAGGCAGAAGGAGAAGCGATTACTGAGAACGGCGCTGAATTCAGGCTGGATGGTGGTTATACATGGAACAACATATTAACATTTGATAAAACCTATGGTCTGCACCATATAATTTTTACCGGGGTGCATGAAATGCAGTACAATCGTCTTGAACCCTATGAGTTTTCCGGAAAGGAGCAGGCGGACGAGCGTAGTCTGTGGTATTTTATGGAAACTAACAACCTCGATTATAATGAAATGTCCAGCAGCCTGATAGAGAAGAAACTGGTTTCTGTACTTGGCAGATTGAATTATACTTATAACAATAAGTATATCCTTAATGGGGCAGTGAGGTTTGATGGTGCATCTGAATTATCATCCGGCCGGAAGAACAAGTGGGATTATTTTCCTGCGGCCAGCATAGCCTGGAGGATCAGCGAGGAAGGATTTATGGAAAACATGAGGGATATATTGACCGATATGAAAATAAGGCTTAGTTATGGAAGTACCGGAAATGCATCGATTGATCCATACAGTACGTTTGGAGGTCTGAATGATTGGATAATGTATGTTGAATTTGGAGAACAAGGAAGTGAAACGGCCATACAATCCCGTCGTCCTACATACCTGGCGGCCAATAGTGTTACCTGGGAACGCACAGATCAGGTAAATTTCGGGATTGACTTCGGGTTATTTCAGAATCGTATTTATGCCAATTTCGATCTGTATGCGAACAAAACCAAAAATATCCTGATGGATGACCGCGTGGTTCCTTCAAGTGGGTATTATAGTATAATTGCTAATTCTGCAGAGACAGAAAACAGGGGAATTGAACTTTCCCTGCAGACAATCAATATTTCAACGCCTTCTTTTAAATGGAAAACAAACATCACATTTGCTGCAAGCAGAGAAGAGATCACAAAGCTCACATCCGGCGTTACCCAGGATATTGCAAATGGATGGTTTGTGGGAGAACCTTTAGATGTTTTCTATGATTATCAGAAAATTGGCATTCGTCAGATAGGTGATGCTGATTCCCTGTATGGGGCTGCTTATATGCCCGGTGATATACGTGTGGCAGATCTGGACGGCAATGATACGATAAACGATCTTGACAAAACAGTATTGGGAAGCGAACGTCCCAAATGGATAGGCACATTCGATAATGTCTTTACTTATAAAGGCATTTCATTATCCGTAAGTATTTATGCAAAATGGGGTCATATGGTTGATGCCGGAGCCTATGAGTTTGATCCGAGAATGTACAATAATATTATAGATCTTGAGTACTGGACCCCTTTGAATAATTCAAATGAAAATCCCAGGCTGGATGCATCAATTACAGAAGCACCGTTTGAATACACTATGCGTTATCGTGAAGCTTCATTTATAAAATTGAGGCAGGTTACTCTCGGATACGATCTGCCGCAGAAACTTCTCGAGAAAACAACCATTTCAAGATTGAACATCTACTTCAGCATTAAAAATGCCGCCGTATTGTACAGCAAGATGGAAAAGGGACTTGACCCTGAACGTGACGGAGATGTCGACTGGCCGCTGGCAAGACTTTATACAGTGGGAATAAATGTGGATTTCTAGGCAACAATAAATAATCAATGAAGATAAATTCAAATAAGTATATCATGAAAAAGATATTATCAATTATACTACTGACAGTGTTGATTCTCCAGGGTTGCGACGATTTTCTGGAAGAAGAACCACTGTCAATTGAGACTGCCGAATCTTATATGGAGACTGTCGAAGGACTGGAATCCCTTGTCGGATCTGCTTACATCGGACTGCGGGTCTGGTATGGCCGTGAAAACGGATGGGACTTTACCGAGGCAGGAACAGATATTTACGGTCGTGGATTTGACAATCGTTCAGCGGCTTTTTGTACTTATGCAAGTGCTCTCTCGGGCGAAGAGCAGGAAAGATCAGCTGCTATCTGGTACGAACTTTACGTAGCCGTTAACACCTGTAATTTTATCCTGGCAAATATTGATGATTCGCCAATTGAGGATAAAGCGTTACTGAACAGCAGAAAAGGTGAAGTTAGCTTTCTCAGAGCACATTATTATTGGCAGATCGTGGAAACATGGGGGGGAGTATATCTATCTACTGAACCTACTGTTGAGGCTCAGCATGTTGCCCAAAGATCATCGGTTAATGACTTTTACGATGTCATCTTTTCTGATCTTGAGGCGGCCCTTGAACTGGTTCCTGAAATACCGGATCAATACGGAAGGATATCGAAACCAATCGTTGAAGCCTTTCTTGCCCGCATGTATCTTTTCAGAGAGGATTGGGCAAACGCAAAACTGTATGCTGACAGAGTGATTAATTATCCGAGCTACTCATTCATTCCTGAGGTAAGCGAACTTTGGCATCTTGAAAATGATATTAACAGTGAAGTAATCTGGCCTATAGTTTATTCCGATAGACCCTCAACCACAACTCCCGCTTTGCGCGACCAGGGGAACATTGATCCAAATACGAAACTACCTGTATTGTGGGATAACTCGCCGGGCTTTATTCAGCGCGAAGGAGGCAATTCAGGTCTTGTGCAGTGGCAGATAAGATACGAAGAAATACCGAGTTCCGGATGGGGCATGGTCAGAGACATTGCAAATGGAAGAGGTTTTCTCAGATGGATGCCGACCAGGTTCTTTATCGAACTGTACGACACAGATCAGGATCAGCGCTGGCAATTGTTTCAGAAAGTCTGGATAGCGAATGATCTGACCAGCATTCCCAAGTATAAGCTGAGTGCTACATCTGAATCAGGATACGAAACGGAATTTTATCTTAACGGAATAATGGTTCCCTGGGATGTTTCTCTTGACGGGCAACCCCTTTTCGATGTGGGTGATACGGCCATTGTATTTACCCGTGAACCTATTGATACTACCCAGTATTTGAGGTTATTCTATAACCTGCCCGAACCGACAGACGGAAGTCCCAGTAAAGATTTTTTTATGCCTCATTATTTACACCCCGACGGAAAGTATATCATTGTAGATATGAATGAAATGTTTCGTATAAGCCCTTCTACCGGGAATTATGCTCAGACAAAAATTTACTATCCAATTAATGGAAAATACAGGGATAGTACCATTATCTCCATCGACCATACAGGAGCTAAACGTGACATCTGGGCAATTCGTTTGGCCGAGATGTATCTGATCGCTGCTGAAGCAGCCGTGAATATGGGAGATGGCGGAACAGCCTACGATTATCTTTTAGAGATCGCAAATAATCGTGCAGTAGGTGGTGACGGAGCAGGTTTACTGGCAACGTATGGCGCTGTTGGTGGGGATGATGTGGATATTGATTTCATACTGGACGAACGTGCCCGGGAACTGGCCACGGAACATCATCGGTGGTTTGACCTGAAACGCACCGGAAAGCTGGTGGAACGAGTGAGAACTCACAATCCGGAAGCCGCAAAGAACATTCAGGAATTTCATAACCTGAGATTTATTCCGCAGGCACAACTGGATGCCCTGTACAATCGGGACGAATTCGGACAAAATCCAGGCTATTAACAATTCAATTGTTAAAACAAAAAATCATGCGCAGGATAAAGATAGTTGATCTTAGGTTGGTTAACATATGCGAAAGGTAATTGTTTAGTTAGACAATGTGGTTGTTGTGGTATCCTTCTTACTGAAGGATGCCACTTCAAAAACTCTGACGAATAACAGAGATAATTCAACAACAAAAGCAAACCAGTTTCTTAATCCAGAACAAGTAATACAACAAAGTTAAAAACCCGATGAACTCAGAAGCAACCATAAATGCCTTAAAAATTAAAATTTTCAGAATGCGATTTGAATATATACAAGCATTGTTTCTGGTCTTGTTGCTTTCATTTTGTTCATGTCAAAATACAGTCCGGAATTTCGGGGAGCCGGCAGTCTTTGTTGTTAGCTTCGATCCTGAACATCTGGAAGATAACAATGTTGCTGTCAGATTGAGCTGGAAGGAGGTGATAAAACAATATGGAGAAAGAAAATATACTCATGTTAAGATCAGGGATCTGAATAACGAATCTATTTATACACCTGATTTCTACGATTCTAATGCAGATTCAGAACCGGATTTTATGGTATTCCATATAGTAATTGATGCAGAAGAACCTCTACGACCATTTGAAATAATTGTTGAAAACAACAATAGTTCGAAACAAATTTCAAATGACAGGAAAAATATTCCTCAAAATCCTGCTGTATCGGTAACTTTTTTAACCCCGGCAAGAAATATAACTGGTAAGGGTAAATCAAATGAAAAATTCTCTGTAGTACTTGCCGAATCAATTATCAAGACATATCCTGATCCATCCGATCTGGAAATCTACGCTCCGGGAAAATGGACCTATACAAACGGATTCTTTAACAATGCACTTTGTGAGTTGACATTGCATACGGGAAACCAGAAATATTGTCAATATGCTCAGGACTGGCTCGACATATTTATAACAGAAAATAACAAGATTGACACAAACAAATACCATAAAAGCAACTACCGGTTAGACGATATTCTTCCAGGTCGTTCCTTATTGTTTGTATATGAAAAAACGGGTGATAAAAAGTACCTGGAGGCGGCTGATGATCTCATTGATCAACTCAAACATCAACCTCTGACCAGTGAAGGAGGCTACTGGCACAAAAAAATCTATGAGTGGCAGATGTGGTTAGATGGCATTTATATGAGCGATGTTTTTGTTCTTCAGTACGCCCGCCTGCTGGATAAACCGGAACTTGTCGATGAAGCAATAAAACAGTTGCTGCTGGTATATTCTCATACACTGGATCCTGAAACCGGATTATTGTATCATGGATGGGATGAATCAAAAAACAAGGTTTGGGCTGATCAGATCAAAGGAACTTCATCAGAATTCTGGGGACGTGGAATAGGCTGGTATATGATGGCCTTGATTGATGCACTTGATTACATTCCGGAACATCATCCCGAACGAGACAGTATTGTTACAATATTTGAGAATTTATCGGCCAGTATAGCCAGTTATCAGGATTCTTCCAGTGGATTATGGTATCAGGTCGTTAACAAAGCTGATGAACCCGGAAACTGGATTGAAACATCCTGTTCTGCCATGTTTGCATATGCTTTTGCCAAGGGTTTTAAGGAGGGATATCTTAACAGATCGTACATCGAAAAAGCTGATAAAGCATACAATGGTCTGATTAATAACTACGTCTACTTTGATAATGCCGGCAAAATCTATCTCACAAAAACAGTGAAAGTAGGTACACTGAATTTCAATTACTCTGATGGAAGCTATGAATATTATGTATCTGTTGACAGGCGGTTAAATGATTTTAAAGGATTATCAGCATTGCTATACTTAGCTATGACTTTTGAAAAAGAAATTAAACAATAGAATGAAAAGCTGGTTAATCAACGGAATATTCCTATTGGTATTACTCAATGGCAATTCTTGTCGGGAGGCAAAGACATACTGGAGTGATGTTGATGCAATACTGAAACGTATACAGTCACCGGAGTTTCCTGAGGAAGTCTGTAACATTGTTGATTATGGAGCAGTTGGTGATGGCTCTACCGATTGCACAAATGCAATAGCTGAGGCTATATCGGCATGTTCTCAGAAAGGAGGTGGAATAGTACTGATACCGGCAGGTATATATTTGACAGGCGCCATTCATCTGAAAAGCAATATCAATCTGCATATTGCAGAAGAGGCAATCCTATTATTTTCGAAAGATCTGACACAGTATTTGCCCATGGTACATGCTCGTTTTGAAGGGAACGATCTGATGAATTATTCGCCATTGATCTATGCCAAGGGTCAAAAAAATATTGCTATAACAGGCTCAGGAATACTTGATGGGAATGCTGATACAACAACCTGGTGGCCATGGAAGGGGAAAAAAAACTTTGGTTGGTCAGAAGGGCTTCCCAATCAGAAAGAAGATCGCGACAAACTTGTGGAAATGGCAAATACAGGTGTCCCCGTTGAAGAGAGAGTATTTGGGGAAGGACACTATATAAGGGTAAATTTCATTCAATTCATTGAATCTGAAAATATTCTTATTGAAGGGATTACTATAAAACGATCTCCAATGTGGGAGATCAATCCTGTATTGTGCAATAATGTTATTGTACGTGATGTAAAGACAATCAGCCACGGTCCGAACAACGATGGATGTAATCCTGAATCGTGCAGAGATGTATTAATTGAGGATTGCTATTTTAATACCGGTGATGACTGTATCGCTATAAAATCAGGTAGGGAAGGAGACGGCCGGAGAATCAATGTGCCGAGTGAAAATATCATTATCCGAAATTGTGAAATGAAAGACGGGCATGGAGGTGTTGTGATTGGCAGTGAGATATCTGGAGGGTGCAGGAATGTATTTATCGAAAACTGCAAAATGGATAGTCCTAACCTTGATCGTGCCCTAAGGATCAAATCGAATTCTCGTCGTGGCGGGCTGGTTGAAAATATTTTTGTACGCAACCTTATTGTTGGAGAAGTAAAGCAGGCAGTAATCCTTGTAAACCTGTATTATGCGGAGGGTGATGTTGGCGACTATACCCCAATAGTCAGAAACATTTTTATTGAAAATGTTAACTCAGAGAAAAGTCAGCATGCTCTCTGGCTAAAAGGGTATGAAAGATCACCGGTCACAAATATCCAACTATCAGATTGTAGGTTTAATGGTGTAAAAGAGGGCAATATTCTCTCAAATGTTGATTACCTGGAATTCAATAATGTATATATCAATGGAGAAAAAATGGATCATAAATACATAAACAATATGAAGAGATCTGCTAATGAAAAGAAAAAAGAATCATATAACCATACTCCTTAAATATTAATTACTTAACTAAAATTAAAAGCTATGAAAAAGTTTTACAGTGTATTGTTTTTTATTGCGTTTACAACTCTTCTGAGTTATGGACAGAGTGTTTTAATTCTTGCTGCTGATGCTGCTGATGCGGATATATTGGCTATTCAGACGGCAGTAGAAGGTGCCTGGACAGGCATTACATCAGAAATTGTTGATCCTGCCGGTGTAACTGACTGGGATCAGGCAACCTGGTCCGGGTATGATGCATGTGTTTTAACAGAAAGTGGTGGTTCAAGTTCACATGGACATTTTGCTCCAATTGGAATACGGACACTTCCTTTTGTATGTCTTAAAGCATATGCCATTAAGAAAAGCTATCCTTCCTGGAACTGGATTACAAGCGATGCTGACCAATGGTGGCAACAGACAAAAGACTCATCTCAGACCAATTACGATTACACGTACAGTGGAGTAGTCGTGGCAGACCATCCGATCCTTGGAGATTGCTGGGATGTTGACGAAGAATTTGTATGGACAACAGCCTATAATGAAAACGAAGGCGATGAAGCACATGTTCAGTGTTTCGACTTGAAAATGTCTTATGCAGACATTGCAGATAATGCTACCCTTATTGCCAAAAACAAATTTGCTGCTGATGAAACCGGCAGTACTGTGGACGGCTGGCTGTGGGCAGTTGAAGAGAATGATTCTTCAAAAGCTGGTGTTGTATGGGGTATTCATCACGAATTCCTGAACAATGCAACCGATGATTTCTTCAAAATTGTCCAAAACTCATTGGCGTGGGTATTAGCACATGATATTCCAAATATCTGTGTGAGTTCAATCGAGAACAATAGATTAACAGATTTCGGACTTGAGATTTATCCTAGCCCTGCTTCATCTTTTACAAACATTGAGTTTAATCTTGAACAACCTGTTGATATATATCTTATTGTAAGGGATGTAGTTGGAAAGACTGTTTATGAAATGAATGAATCATTTGGTGCAGGAAAACAAAGTATTCATTTGAATGTTTCGGGCTTAACTTCAGGAATGTATAACATTCAGTTAATAGCGGGCGAAAAATATCAATCAAAGCTATTTATGGTTCGTTAACCCTCGACAGGATAGATCAATAAATGAGCTTGTTGATCATTCAGATTGGAGAGTTGTCATTGATTGATCGATAACGAATTGGTAAAACCTGCGTTGAGACATATGCAGGTTTTACTAATTTTAACATAAAGGATCACTGAAATGAACAGGTATTCTAAAATAATTACAATACTGATTTTTTCAAATTTCTTATTTGCAAAGAATTACTGCCAGATTGATAATTGTATTGTATCAAAAGACGGATCCGGCAATTACAGAACCATTCAGGAAGCTCTTGATGCTATACCTGAAAACAATAAGGAACTGGTAATTGTTTTTGTCCGCAATGGAGTATACAAAGAAAAACTTGTTCTGACAGAAAACAAAACCAATCTTTTGCTTATCGGAGAGAACAAAGACAGTACCATAATTACATACGATGACTACTCTGGCCGGATTGTGCATAATGATACCCTGAATACTCATAATTCGTGCAGTTTTCGGATCATGGCCGATGATTTTACTGCTATGAATATCGCATTCGAAAATTCTGCCGGTAGGGTGGGCCAGGCTGTCGCAGTGGAAGTAAATAGCGATCGGGTGTCGTTTTATAATTGCCGGTTCATTGGAAATCAGGATACATACTACACAAACAGCTACGGAAGAATCTATATGCAAAACTGTTACATTGAAGGAACTACTGATTTTATCTTTGGAAAATCAGTTGTTCTGTTTGATAGTTGCAGGATCCACAGCAGGAAGAATTCATACATTACCGCTGCCTCTACTCCGGAAGGTTTTCATTACGGGTATGTTTTCAGAAATTGTACATTAACAGCCGACAGCAATGTTCAAAAGGTTTATCTTGGTCGTCCGTGGCGAGACTATGCAAAGGTGGTTTATTTGAATTGTGAGATGGGATCACATATCAGGTCTGAAGGATGGCATAACTGGGATAAACCCTGGCGGGAAAATAAAACATTTTATGCAGAGTTTAATTCAACAGGACCTGGAGGAGAGATGAGTGGGAGAGTATCATGGTCTCATGAATTGGATCGGATTGAAGCAGAAAAATATACCATAAAAAATATCTTTGCGCGTCAAAAAGTAAATCTTATTTTTAAAAACGACTGGATTCCTGAGATGCCCAAAATTTTGAATCATTATAAATAATGCTTTTTTAAATAATATCGTGTGCGCACACGGTACTATTTTGTATATTTGTTTTTTGGTCGTGTTCGCACACGGAATACCGGAAATAAGGCTTTGATAATCAGTTTAATGATTGAAAATCGAGAAAATAGAATACGAATTAAAGATATAGCCCAAAAGGCCAGTGTATCTGCGGGAACTGTCGACCGTGTAATTCATGATCGCGGAGAGGTGGCAGAAGAAACACGTAAGCATGTTCTGTCCATTATTGATGAACTGGGGTATCGACCAAATCTGCTGGCAAAATCTCTTGCCACGAGGAAAATTTTTAAAATTGCTGCACTAATACCTGAAGCAGGAAAAGACAATCCCTATTGGGAAAAACCTATGTTTGGAATTCAACAGGCATCGGCTGAGATCAAAGACTTCAATACCTCGGTTCAGCTATACACCTTCAACCCGAATTCCGCGACATCTTTTCTTAGTGCTTTTTCTGAAATTGTTGAAAGCAAACCCGATGGACTGGTATTTACACCTATCTTCTTTAAGGAGGCTTATGAAGTTGTCAGGATATGCGAAGAAATGAAAATACCCTTCATCTTTATTGATACTAAACTGGAAGCCTGCAATAACCTGGCGTATTTCGGACAAAATGCCGGGCAAAGCGGATTTATAGCAGGAAAACTAATGCACTACAGTTTGGCACAGCACGACGGAATACTGATCATAAAACCGAATAACAGGGAAGGTGTCAGCCATCATTTGCAATGGAGGGAAAAAGGATTCCTGTCGTTTTTCCTTTCTGATGCCAATACAAAAGAAATCAGTACTTATTCTGTCGAAGCCGATATTAATAATAAAAAGAAACTGTTCAGGAATATCGATATTGTATTTACTAGCTATCCGGGTACAAAAGGTATATTCGTTACCAATTCAAGGGCTTTTAAAGTAGGGCATTACCTGCATGAAAAGAACAAAAACAATATTCTCCTGATAGGTTATGATCTGATCCGGGAAAACCTTGAATTTCTGGAACAGGGCGTAATCAATTTTCTTATCGGCCAGAAACCCGAAGAACAAGGATATAAAAGTATACAGGCTATGTTTAATTATCTTGTAACAGGCAAGCCTATTGATAAGACCAATTACAGTCCTATTGATATCATTATGAAAGAGAATATCGACAATTATAAAAACTATAAGTTTTGATGAAATGAAACCTTCATCATTATGGAATACAATTTCAAAGGATTAAGTACTAAAGGATATGAATATAAAGATTCAAAGCATAATAGTAAAATTGATGAAGGTTCACCGAGCGGGAAAGTGAGATGGTGGTGTGAGGGAGGCAATAAAAGATGTTCGAGAAATCTTATAACTTAAATATATGATAATTGGGTAATTAACTTAAATGTATTCGAATGAAACTATTTGATTTTTCAGACCTGAAAGACAAAGTATGTGTCATAACCGGCGGTGCGGGAGTCATAGGAACTGCCCTCTGCGAGGCGATGGCTGCTGTAAAGATAAAAATAGCCATATTGGATCTGAATGAACAATCGGGTGTATCTCTTGCTAATAGGCTGGAAAAGGAATACAAAACCAGCTGTATTGGTTTGGAAGCTGATGTGCTGGATAAGGCATCGCTCGAAAATGCCCGGGATAAAATTAACAGAAAACTGGGCCGGGTCGACTTTCTGATCAATGGCGCCGGAGGTAATTCTCCGAAAGCAACAACAACGGTTGAACAGATGAGTGAGACGGATCTGGACAACATGGGAAGAACTTTTTTCGGACTTGAGACCGATGGTTTTGATAAGGTTTTTGCACTGAATTTTACAGGTACCTTATTGCCTTCACTTGTGTTCGCACGCGAAATGGCAAATCATAAATCAGGTGTTATCATCAACATTTCAAGCATGAATTCCTACCGGCCATTAACCAAGATTCCGGCCTACTCAGCCGCAAAAGCTTCGATAAATAACTTCACACAATGGCTGGCTGTTCACCTGGCAAAAATGGGAATACGGGTCAATGCCATTGCACCGGGCTTTTTCCTGACCAACCAAAACCGGTTTCTTTTGACCGATGAGAAAACAGGAGCGCCCACTCACCGGGGGCTGAAGATTATTTCAAACACTCCCATGGGCAAGTATGGTGAACCTGACGATCTGCAGGGCACATTACTTTACCTGCTTTCAGGCTTGTCAAAGTTTATGACCGGGGTCATTATTCCCATAGATGGTGGGTATAGTGCTTTTGGAGGAGTCTAGATATAACCTGGAAAATGAATAGAGAAACAGATTGTTAAGTAGTTTGAATATAAATTGAGAAATACTATGAGTATAAAATTGAAATCAGGATGTAAATATTCCCTGCTGGTACCAACAAGCATGGGTGTTCGTCTGACTCCGGCAAACGGACAACCTGTTTACAGCAGCGATATCTATCAGCTGCAGGCAACCAGTGCAGAAACCAACGTTGCCAGTATTTCATCTTACCTGGGCTTTCCGGTCAAAGTACTGACTACATTCGTTAAAGGGAGCCCTATAGCGCAGTTTATTAAAAACGATCTGAAGAGCCGGCATATGGATTTTGAGGGAAAGGAAGTGGATCAGGGAGGCCCCTGGGGCTATCGGCACCAGTTCAATATAGCCGACAGTGGTTTCGGCTCACGAGGTCCCCGTGTGCATAACGATCGTGCCGGAGAAGTCGGGCGCACACTGAATGTCAGGGACTTTAAACTGGAACGTATATTTGGCGAAGAAGGGGTTCAGATCATCCATTTATCAGGACTTATTGGAGCCCTTTCACATGAAACAAGTAAATTTTGCCTCGAATTGGCGAAAACTGCAAGGAAACATGGCTCCCGTATCTCTTTTGATCTGAATTACAGAGCTTCGTTCTGGAAGGGGCGTGAAAAAGAATTGCATGAAATATTCAGCGAGATAGCTTCTTTATCTGATATTCTTGTTGGCAATGAAGAAGATTTTCAATTATGCCTTGGAATTAAGGGTCCCGAAGCCGGAGGTAAGGAATTGAAGGATAAAATAGAAAGCTTTAAAGAAATGATTGGCAGAGTGAAAAATACCTACCCGAATGCTTCGGTATTTGCCACAACACTGCGACAGGTGATGAATACAAACCAGCATCTCTGGGGAGCTATCATGCTTGAAGGGAACAACTGGCATGTGATAAATCCCCGTGAAATTCATGTGCTGGACAGGATCGGTGGTGGTGACGGATTTGTTGGGGGCTTGCTGTATGGGATACTTAAAAACTGGTCTCCTGAAAAGTGGATCCGGTTTGGATGGGCAAGTGGTGCTCTGGCAACTACATTCCTGACTGACTATGCACAACCGGCTGATGAAGATATGGTCTGGAGTGTCTGGGAAGGAAATGCCAGGGTGAAAAGATAAACATAGTTGTGAAAAGTTTTAACTACTAAGTAGGATATATGATATATTACGAAAAAGGTTCCGAAACAACCGAGCTTAGCTCATCTGACCTGAAAGCGGGTTTGTATGAGGCGTTGAGCAGGCTGGGCACAAAGGAAAAGGTACTGGCCGTTCCACCTGATTTTACAAGATATCATTCGCAAGCTGGTATCCTCACTTCCCATGTGTACAATTATTACAGGGATTCATTGACCGATGTGCTTCCTGCACTGGGGACACACGCTCCCATGACTGCTGAAGAAATAGAGAGGATGTTTACCGGTGTTCCAAAGCAATTGTTCAGGGTGCATGATTGGCGAAAAGATGTTGTTACCGTTGGAATTGTATCTGAGGATTTTGTAGCCGAGATCACAGGGAATGCCATCAATTATCCTTGGCCTGCACAGTTAAACAGGATGATTTGGGAAGGGAAATACGATTTGATATTATCCATTGGCCAGGTGGTGCCTCATGAAGTAATTGGTATGGCAAATTACAACAAGAACCTGTTTGTAGGTACAGGTGGAACAGAAGGCATAAACAAATCTCATTTTATCGGTGCGGTCTATGGTATGGAACAACTGATGGGCAGAGCCGATAATCCGGTAAGGAAGCTTTTAAACTATGCCTCGGAAAATTTTATACAGGATCTGCCGGTTGTTTATGTTCATACGGTCGTTGAAATGGTCGAAGATGGTAAGATGATAACAAGGGGTTTATACATTGGTGATGATGAAGAAGTATTTTTGAGAGCTGCTGAATTATCTCTCAAGGTAAATTTTACCATGCTGGATGAACCTCTAGATAAAGTAATAGTATACCTTGATCCTTCAGAATTTAAAAGTACCTGGCTTGGCAATAAGAGTATCTACAGAACCCGGATGGCCATAGCTGACGGCGGAGAATTAATTGTCATCGCTCCCGGATTAAAAGAATTTGGAGAAGATGATGAAATTGACCGGTTGATAAGAAAATATGGTTACATTGGTAAGATGCAAACCATTGAAGCTACCGAAGTTAACGATGAACTCAGAAAAAACCTGAGTGCAGCTGCGCATTTGATACATGGTAGTACTGAAGGCAGGTTTTCGGTAACCTATTGTCCGGGAAAACTGTCGAAAGAAGAAATTGAATCGGTGAATTTCAATTATTTTCCGCTAAATGAGATGTTAAAAAGATATAATCCTGAAGAACTAAAAGACGGATACAATACCTTGCCGGATGGAGAAAAGATTTACTATATTTCAAATCCGGCTGTCGGATTGTGGGCACACAAAAGCAGGTTTATTGAATAATTAAAAATTAAGAATTAAAAATGAATAATGGGTGGGTAGTTGAGTAGTCGGTGAGTTGCTGGTTACTGATCCCGAATTACAAGTTACAAATAACGAAAAGATGAATACTAAATATTGAATATTTTATAAAATGGGAAAAAAAGCAGATATCGGATTAATTGGTCTTGCCGTGATGGGCGAAAACCTTGTACTGAACATGGAACGTAATGGTTATACCGTTGCAGTTTTTAACCGAACCCTCGAAAAGGTAGATAAGTTTATCAACGGAAGAGGTAAAGGGAAAAATTTTATCGGAACACATTCCATTGAAGAATTCTGTGCATCCCTGAAACGGCCACGAAAAGTGATGCTTCTTGTAAAAGCCGGTCAGGCGGTGGATGATTTTATCGAGAAGATCATCCCTCATCTTGAGAAGGGAGATATTATTATTGACGGTGGGAATACGCATTTTCCCGATACGAATCGAAGAACCAAATATGTTGAGAGCAAGGGTTTTTTATATATTGGAACTGGCGTAAGCGGAGGAGAGGAAGGAGCCCTTATGGGTCCTTCAATAATGCCCGGAGGTTCAGGGGCAGCATGGGAACATGTAAAACCTATATTCCAATCGATAGCTGCAAAAGTTGAAGACGGATCACCCTGTTGTGATTGGGTAGGGGAAAACGGAGCCGGACATTTTGTCAAGATGGTTCATAATGGGATCGAATATGGCGATATGCAGCTTATTACGGAAGCTTATCAGATCATGAAAGTTTTGCTTGGTATGTCAGCCGATGAAATGCATGAAGTGTTTAAAGAATGGAACGAAGGAGAGCTGAGTAGTTATCTGGTCGAAATTACACGTGATATACTTGCTTTTAAGGATGAGGATGGGGACCCCATGGTAGATAAAATTCTGGATACCGCCGGACAAAAAGGAACAGGAAAATGGACCGCGATTACCGCTCTCGACCAGGGAGTTCCGTTAACACTGATCGGTGAAGCTGTTTTTGCCCGTTGTCTTTCTGCTATGAAAGAGGAGAGGGTCGAGGCGTCAAAAATTCTTACAGGACCTAAGCCTGCATTTCAGGGAGATAAAAAACAATTTATCAGCGATTTGAAGAAGGCTCTTTATGCATCAAAGATGGTTTCCTATACTCAGGGTTATGTTTTGATGCGTACAGCTGCAGAGGAATATGGATGGGATTTGAATTATGGTGGCATTGCTCTTATGTGGAGAGGTGGATGTATCATTCGTTCAATTTTTTTAGGAAAGATAAAAGATGCTTTCGATAAAAATCCAAAACTCAGAAATCTTTTGCTCGATCCTTTCTTTAAAGAAAAGATATTGAGTTCGCAGAATGGTTGGCGCAGGGTTGTTTCCACTGCGATTGAATATGGGATACCTATCCCTGCATTTTCAACTGCTCTGGCTTATTTCGACGGTTACAGAAGTGAACGCTTACCGGCCAATTTATTGCAGGCACAACGCGATTATTTCGGAGCACATACCTATGAACGAATTGATAAACCAAGGGGTGAGTTCTTCCATACGAACTGGACAGGAAGAGGTGGAAAAACAGCCTCATCAACCTATTCGGTATAATCATCCAAAAACCATATATTCACCTAAATTAATAATTCACTCATGACAAATAAACCGGGAAAAATAGGCAATTACCGATGGCGTATTCTGGCTTTGTTGTTCATGGCCACTACAATCAATTACATGGACAGGACCATAATAGGTGTTCTTGCTCCGACATTACAGTACAAAATATTCAATTGGTCAGATGTAGATTATGCCAACATCAGTATCGCCTTTAAGATAGCCTATGCAATTGGGATGCTTACTATGGGAGGTATTATTGACAGGTTTGGAACCAGGATCGGCTATACAATATCCATTGGCATCTGGAGTGTTTTTGGAATGCTTCATGCAGCTGTCCGACCTGTTTTTAGCTGGGTTGTTTTTGCCATGGCCAGGTTTGGTCTTGGATTTGGAGAGGCCGGTAACTTTCCGGCAGCCATTAAAACAGTCGCCGAATGGTTTCCAAAAAAGGACAGGGCACTGGCAACCGGTATTTTTAATGCTGGTGCCAATGTCGGTGCAGTTCTGGCACCGCTGATCATCCCTCTTGTTGTAGTTGCGTCTACAGGGAAAAACTGGCAATATGCATTTCTTACTACAGGAATATTCAGTGCCATTTGGGTAGTATTATGGCTGAAAATATATCGCAGGCCAGAGGTGCATCCAAAAGTATCAAAGGCCGAGCTGGAATACATCAACAGTGATTCTTTAGTGGAGAATACTAAGAAACTTCCATGGACCAAAGTAATTTTTATAAAGCAAACCTGGGCATTTCCTATCCTAAAATTGACTGATGCAGTATGGTGGTTTTACCTTTTCTGGGCCGGTAAGTTTCTTTTTGATATGTTTGGATTGAACATCAATGCCATTGCACTTCCCCTTATCGCAATATACTTAATGGCAGATGTAGGCAGCATTTCAGGAGGGTGGTTTTCCTCTTATTTGATTAAGAAAGGATGGAGTATTAACAGAGCACGGAAGACAACTTTATTGATTTGTGCTCTCATAATATTACCTGTAATGTTTGTTACAAAAGTTCCTACCGGATTTAAGATTACTCCAGAGAAGCTGGAACTTCTGAAAACTGCTGAAGTGAAAGTTGACAAAGAAAAGGTACCAATTCCTCAGGATTTAATTGATGATGTTAAAACTTTTGAGGGAAAGGAATACAAAGCAGCAAGGGATTTCGAAGATGAACTTGCATTGGAACACGGCAGAACTGTCCTTGCAGATTACATAGAGGTTATTACTGACGCTTCAAAAACAGAGGATGGCACATATATGATTGACAATAAAACACTGGGGGTAGTAAAAATCCTTAATCTTTCAGACGACTTAAACTTTAGTATACAAAAAATTTACAGTAAAAAGCGAGAAAAAAAAGAAAAGAATTCCATTGCAGAATTTCGCGCTTTTGTTGAGAAGGAAACTGGAAAAACCATTATTCAAAAATACGAGACGCCAATTTTCAATACCATGCGAACCAATAAATTGTACTGGATTGCGGTATTGTTAATAGCCATTGCAGCAGGAGCTCACCAGGCCTGGGCAGCCAATATATTCACAGTTGTATCCGATGTATTTCCAAAAAAGGCTACGGCCTCGGTAATAGGGATAGGAGGAATGGTAGGTGCTTTAGCTGGAATTGTTGCTGATAAAATTTTAGGGAATTTGCTTACTTCGAGCGGTCCTTCGGCATATTTCTTTGCATTTGCAGGGGCAGGATTGATCTACCTTGTAACTTTGGGTATTGTGCATCTTCTTATGCCAAACATGATTCCTCTGGATGAAAATTTGAAACCAATTAAAAAATGAGGTATGAGATTCTGAAAATATTAAAGATTGCTATTTTAATTGCTCTCACCGGGTTTATTTTCTATGGGTGCAGACTGGAAAAAAAGAAGAAGGTGATCAAAGTGGCACATATACTCGATCCTTCTCATTCGGTTCATAAAGCAATGCTTTATATGGGAGAGAGATTGAAAGAGAAGTCGGGTGGTAAAATGGAGTTGCAAATTTACCCCAGTGGTCAGTTGGGATCAGAAAGAGAATGTCTTGAACTGCTGCAGATAGGAAGTCTTGCAATAACCAAGGTTTCGGCAGCAGTGATGGAGGGCTTTATTGAAGACTATAAAGTGTTGGGTATGCCCTATATTTTCAGAGATAAGGAGCATTTTTATGAGGTTCTTGATGGTGAAATCGGAAAGCAGATACTGCTATCCGGAGACCATATCTGGTTGAGGGGTTTGTGTTTTTATGATGCCGGTTCACGTAGTTTTTATACTAAAGACAAACCGATTTACTCACCTGATGATCTTAAAGGGCTCAAGATCAGGGTGATGAAAAGCATCACTGCCACCAACATGGTAAAAGCATTGGGTGGTTCTCCAACACCTATATCGTGGGGGGAACTGTATACTGCCCTGCAGAGTGGTGTTGTTGATGGAGCAGAAAATAATCCTCCGAGTTTCTATCTCTCACATCATTACGAAGTTTGTAAGTTTTATTCAATTGATGAGCATACTACTATTCCGGACGTCCTGCTTATCAGTACAATTATCTGGAACAAACTAAGTGAGGAAGAAAAGAGATGGCTTCAGGAAGCTGCAGATGAATCTGCCGTTGTACAGAGGAAATACTGGGCTGAATCAGAACAGGAAGCTTTGGATGGAGTGCGGACTGAAGGTGTTACTATTGTTTATCCCCGAAAAGACAAATTCTCTGAAAAGGTATTACCTCTCTATGAGAAAATGAGATCAAATGAAAAACTCTATTCTCTAATTGAAAGAATAAGAAATGTTGAACCTGAAAATACAGGCAATGAAGATCAGAAAAACAATTGACAAGTTTTTGGAAAAAGCCATGATAGTTGCTATGATCGTTCTTGTGCTGGATGTATTGTGGCAGGTTGTAAGTCGCTATCTTAATAAACTTCTGGTGAACCAGTTTTCACTTCAAATACCGACAAGGTTTTATGCATTTACCGATGAACTGGCCGGATTTCTCCTTATATGGGTGGCTTTGCTTGGTGCTGCATATGCTACAGGTAAAAAACAGCATCTTGCTATTGATTTATTGATTACCAAATTGAGTGAACACGGGAAGATCGTTTTATCCAGGGTAATTAATTTATTGATATTTGCTTTTGCAGTTTCGGTATTAGTTGCTGGTGGTGCATGGCTTGTGTATACCCGGTTTTATCTTGGGCAGGTCTCTTCCACAATGGAAATTCCCATAGGTTTTGTATACCTTATTTTACCGATTTCGGGTCTTCTGATCAGCTACTATGCTGCATATGATTTTTTTATTGTACAAAAAGAAACGTAAGAATCACAAAAAAAAATATTTATGGATTGGTTAGGAATAGTTGTTCTTGTCTTTTCATTTCTGGTTTTCATTTCTCTTGGAGTACCTATAGCATATAGCATTGGCTTATCCGGTATACTCACTATGCTGGTTAGCATTGATATGCTTCCTGCTTTGACAACCATGGCTCAGCGAATGGCTGCCGGCCTGGAAAGTTTTACACTGCTGGCAATACCATTCTTTATTTTTGCCGGTCAGTTAATGAACCGGGGAGGGATTGCAATCCGGTTGATAGATTTTGCCAAAGTATTGGTGGGTCGATTTCCTGGGGGACTTGCATTTGTAAACGTTATAGCCAATATGTTGTTTGGAGCAATCTCCGGATCAGCGACTGCCTCGGCATCTGCCATCGGGACCATCATTCATCCAAGAATGAAGGCGGAAGGATACGATGAGAATTTTAGTGCTGCCATCAATTCCAGTTCAGCCACGACAGGTTTGATAATTCCTCCCAGCAACATACTGATTGTATACTCACTGGCCAGTGGAGGAGTATCAATTTCTGCTTTGTTTGTCGCCGGATATGTTCCGGGAATTATTATGGGATTGATGCTTATGAGTGTTGCTGCCATATACGCTTATCGCAAAAAGTATCCTGTCGATGAAAAAGTGCCATTCGCAACAGCCATGCGCAAATTGTGGGATGCCGTACCCAGTTTGTTACTACTGGTTATTGTTATCGGAGGACTAATTGCCGGTTATTTTACTGCTACCGAAGCCTCGGCAATTGCTGTTGTCTATTGTTTGGTACTGGCCTTTATATACAGAGAAATTAAATGGAAAGACCTTCCCGGAATTATTCTGGGCACTATTTCTACTACAGCCATTGTTATGCTCCTTGTGGCAACATCCCTGGGACTATCATGGATCATGTCATTTGAAAATATACCGCAGAATGTAAGTGAAGGTTTAATTACTATTAGTGACAGCCCGATAATAATTTTGCTCATTATTAATTTGATTTTACTTTTTGTTGGTATATTTATGGATATGACACCGGCGGTATTAATATTTACACCCATATTTCTTCCGGTTGTTACACAGCAATTGGGTATGGACCCAATTCATTTTGGAATTGTACTTATAATGAATTTATGTGTGGGTCTGATTACTCCTCCTGTAGGTACTGTTCTTTTTGTAGGATGCAGTGTTGCAAACGTAAAAATTCAATCCGTAATCAGGCCGCTTCTACCGATGTTTGCGGCGATGATAATCAGTTTATTGCTGGTAACTTATATACCACAGCTCAGTCTGTGGTTACCCAGATTATTTGGATTTTAAAAATTATAAAAACAAACGATATGGTAAACACGATGTTTCAAATACGGTATGCCTCACATCCTTCGGATGTTAAAACCTATGATACACAGCGTTTGCGGGAACAATTTCTTGTGGATGACCTGTTTGTTGAAAACGCTGTGTCACTTGTCTATGCAGATTATGACAGGTACATTGTTGGAGGAGCATTACCAGCAGCTAAAAGTCTGAAACTTGAAACAATTGATCCTCTGAAATCTAACTATTTTCTTGAACGCAGGGAAATAGGGATTATAAATGTTGGAGGCAAGGCTATAATAAACATTGATGGGGATGACTATGAATTGAATTATAAGGAAGCTATTTATATCGGAAAGGGCAACAGGGAAGTTGAGTTTAAGAGTGTCGACAAAAAGAAACCTGCCAGGCTATATATAAATTCAGCTCCCGCCCATAAGGAATTTCCTGTCAAGAAGGTGACTCTTGCAGATGCATTGGTTCAGGAAATGGGTGATCTCAATTCATCCAACCAGAGAAAAATCAATAAACTGCTTGTTCATGGTGTTGTGGAGACAAATCAATTGCAGATGGGTATGACGGAATTCCAGGCCGGGAGTGTTTGGAATACAATGCCTCCGCATACGCATAGCAGAAGGATGGAAACGTATTTCTATTTTGAAGTGCCTGAAGGACAAGCCATTTGTCATTTTATGGGAGAACCCCAGGAAACCAGGCACATCTGGCTAAAAAATGAACAGGCCGTGATCTCACCGAGCTGGTCTATTCATGCCGGTGCAGGCACAGCAAAATACGCATTTGTATGGGGAATGGCAGGTGAAAATCTTGATTATGGCGATATGGATGTAGTACAACCCTCTGAATTAAGGTAGCTTTATTGAATACCAATTAAACAATGAAACAGTTTCACAGTTAAACAATTAAGAAATGTCTTCAAATCTATTCGACCTTCATGGTAAAACAGCCCTTATCACCGGTGGAACTCACGGAATAGGCATGGCCATAGCCAAAACACTTGGTGAGGCAGGAGCAAAGATCGCGGTGAACGATATCTCTGAAGAAAAACTGGTATCATGCAAAAGGGAATATGCGAATACCGGATTGGATGTTTATACACTTATATTTGATGTAACAGATGAAAATGCTGTTGATAAAGGAATTGCAGAAATAGAAGAAAATGTCGGACCCATAGATATTCTTGTAAATAATGCCGGCATAATCAAACGTATACCTATTCTGGATATGCCGGTCAATGATTTTAAGCAGGTGATCGATATTGACCTCGTAGCTCCACTCATTGTTGCCAAACGTGTTGTTCCGGGAATGATCAAGCGCAGGCAGGGAAAGATCATCAACATGTGCTCTATGATGAGTGTATATGGCAGGAATACGGTTTCGGCCTATGCATCGGCTAAAGGTGGATTAAAATTGCTTACAGCCAATATGTGCTGCGAATGGGCTAAGTATAACATACAGGTTAACGGAATTGGCCCGGGATACATAGCAACCGCTCAAACAGCGCCCATTCGTGAAGGAAACCATCCATTTAACGATCTGGTAATGACTCGTACACCGGCGGGCCGATGGGGCGAACCGGAAGATGTTGGAAATGCTGCGCTTTTCCTTGCATCCGAAGCAAGTAAGTTCGTAAATGGTCATATCCTTTTTGTCGATGGAGGAATTCTTGCCAACTTTGGTTATGTAAAAGGTGAAAATGAAATATGATAAGTCACGAGTTTAGTGTTCCGGGCAGAGTATTAGAGGTATGACCACAAGACAACTTATGAATGACAAACAAATTGTAAATGTAAGCTCGAAATAAAACCCAAAACACGAACCCCAAAACTCTTTAGCATATGAAAAAATTCATGGATAAAAATTTTCTTCTGCAGACAAAAACTGCAGAATACCTGTATCATGAGCACGCAAAAAAAATGCCTATTATAGATTATCATTGCCACCTGATACCACAGCAAATTGGAGATGACATACAGTTTGAGAACATTACCCAGGCTTGGTTGTACGGCGATCACTACAAATGGCGTGCATTGCGTTCGAATGGTGTAGGGGAAAAGTATTGTACAGGTGATGCCTCAGATTATGAGAAATTTGAAAAATGGGCCGAAACGGTTCCCATGACCGTTCGTAATCCGTTGTATCACTGGACGCATCTTGAGCTCAGGCGATATTTTGGAATAGAGAACCTGTTGGATCCATCCACAGCAAAGAAAATATTTGATGAATCTTCAGCTATGTTAAGAACAAAGGAATATAGTGTAAGAGGCCTGATGAAGATGATGAATGTTGAAGTAGTATGTACTACAGATGATCCCGTTGATAATCTTGAGTATCACAAAAAGATCAGGGATGAAGGATTCGGAATAAAAGTGTTGCCCGCATGGCGTCCGGATAAAGTAATGGCAGTAGAAAATGTTCGGACATATAATGAATATATCGACAGGCTTTCTGAAGTATCCGGGATTGAGATTGCTGATTATAATACCCTGCTTGATGCACTTTTGAACAGGCAAAAATATTTTCATTCGATGGGATGCAAATTGTCTGATCACGGAGTAGAAACATTTCTCTCAGAAGATTATACAGAAAGTGAAGTAAAGGAAATATTTAAGTCGGCTAGAGGTGGAAAGGTGCTATCACAGCAGGAAATTCTGAAGTTTAAATCTGCTATGCTATATGAACTGGCAGTGCTGGATCATCAAATGGGCTGGACACAGCAATTCCACTTTGGGGCAATGCGAAATAATAATACACGTAAATTAGAAGAAATTGGACCCGATACAGGTTTTGATTCAATAGGTGATTATCCGGTTGCGATTTCCATGTCAAGGTTTTTAGATAAACTTGACGAAGGGAACAAACTGGCAAAAACAATACTTTACAACCTGAATCCGGCAGATAACGAAGTGGTTGCAACAATGCTTGGAAATTTTCAGGATGGGATCACTCCAGGAAAAATACAATTCGGATCAGGTTGGTGGTTTCTTGATCAGAAAGACGGGATGGAAAGACAGATAAATGCCCTTTCAACGCTTGGATTACTGAGCCGTTTTGTCGGTATGCTAACTGATTCCAGGAGTTTACTTTCTTATCCTAGGCACGAATATTTCCGACGTATCCTGTGTAACCTGATTGGACGTGATGTCGAAAATGGAGAATTGCCCAATGACCTTAAGCTCCTGGGTAAAATGGTTGAAGATATATCCTACTGCAATGCAAAGAATTATTTCAATTTTTAATTGAAATTGGAGAAAAATGAACAAAGTAATAACATTTGGAGAAGTCATGCTCCGCTTGGCTACCCCGGGTTTTGAGAGGTTTGGTCAATCGGATACGTTAAGTGCCACCTATGGTGGAGGGGAAGCAAATGTTGCTGTTTCACTTGCAAATTATGGCATTCCCGTAAGTTTTGTGACACGCCTTCCTGATAACGATATTGCAAGGGCTTGTATAAGGGAACTCAGGGGATTTGGTGTCGATACCAGTGATATACTCTTTGGCGGAGAAAGAATGGGTGTATATTTTTTGGAAACAGGAGCAGTGAGCCGGGCCAGCAAAGTTATTTATGACAGAGCCTATTCATCGATCGCGCAGATAAAATCCGGAATGATTGATTGGAAAAATGTACTGAAAGGAGCAACCTGGTTTCACTGGACAGGTATAACACCGGCTATTTCGCAGGGAGCTGCCGATGTTTGTCTTGATGGAATAAAAATGGCAAATACAAAGGGAATCCTTGTTTCATGCGACCTGAATTACAGGAAAAACCTTTGGAAATATGGAAAGTCAGCTACTGAAATAATGCCAAACCTGGTCAATGGTTGCGATATTGTTCTGGGTAACGAGGAAGATGCTGAAAAAGCCCTGGGAATAAAGCCGGTGGGGATTGATGTGACTTCAGGACAGACAGAGGCAGAGGCTTATAGATCTGTTTCACAACAGATCATGAAAAAATTTCCACGTTGTAAAAAGGTAATTACTACGCTGCGCGGATCAATAAATGCAAACCATAATACATGGTCAGGTGTACTTTGGGATGGAAAGAAATTATTTGAGGCCCTGACTTACCAGGTAACTCATATTGTCGATAGGGTAGGAGGAGGAGATTCTTTTATGGCTGGACTTATATATGGTTTACTGACCTATGGGCAGGATTCTCAAAAAGCGTTGAATTTTGCTGTAGCCGCTTCCTGTCTTAAACACACTGTTTACGGCGATTATAACAGGGTGACAGTAAGCGAGGTTGAGAAGCTGATGAAAGGTGATGCCTCCGGAAGAGTAAGCAGGTAGTTCATCTACTATTGATGACAAACTTTGAACTTAATTAATGAGTAAATTCAATGAATTCTTCGTAACTTGCTAGACGATGATGTGAGAGAGTTCGAAACATCCTGATTGATCCGGATTCGAACCACAAATGGCTTTTAATCTGGCCTGAACACATCAATATAAATTATGAATAAATAAAAATTAGCGGCCTTTGTGAATGAATGGGTTTACTTTGTCATACAACGGGTTTAGTAATAATCACACAACTAATACGCTAATACGATTAATTGGCAAATTTTAGTTGTTGACATGTACTATTTTGCAAAGGCCGCTTTTTCATTATTTCCAATAAATTTCTTTAGAATAATCTGATAAATAGTTTTTTATGCAAATAGAAAAGTATTCGTTTGGTATTGGAGACCGCTTCGCAAAAGAAGGTGAAGCGCAGCTAAGTGCTATTCAGGAAATAAATAACCTTGGCATAGAAGTAATTCCGGTTTGGAATAAATCCTTCCGTGAACATCAGATTGTAAAAACAACACAGTTCTCAGTGAAAAATGAGGCAGATGAGTCTGTTCGAAGACAAAACTGGAAGAAGAGCTATTATGTGGATGCTGATCATATTGGAATTGATACTGTGGACGAGTTTATCGATTACAGCAATTTTTTCACCATAGATGTTGCTCATTTCATTTCAAAACCTGTTGATCTTCAGAGCAAAAGTGACTTTATAAACCGGTATAAAAAATACCTTGGAAAATTATCTGTATCCGGAATAGATGAGAAGTTTGAAATAACAGAAACTTTTTTGTCGGCAACTGCAGATAAATATCTTTCAGCTATCCGCGAGGTAGCAAAAATATATAAGTACATTGAATCAAAGAAAGGAGAAGACAATTTTATTCCTGAAGTATCAATGGATGAAACAGATAAAGCCCAGACTCCTTTGGACCTTCTTTTTATACTGGCAGAGTTGCATCATAAAGGAGTGAAGGTTCAAACCATTGCGCCTAAATTCACAGGTTTATTTGCAAAAGGTATTGATTACATTGGCGATCCGAATGTTTTTGCCAGGGAATTTGAACAGGATGTTGCTGTGATCAGGCATGCGATAAAAAACCTTGGATTACCGGACAGCCTGAAAATAAGTATGCATAGTGGAAGTGATAAATTTTCACTGTACCCGGTAATACAAAATGTGCTTTCTAAATTTGATGCGGGAATTCATGTGAAGACCGCAGGGACTACCTGGCTGGAAGAAGTAACAGGACTTGCCATGACCGGAGGTAAAGGACTTGATATTGCCAGGAGAATATATACTGCTTCGTTACATCGTTATGAGGAGCTGACAGCACCTTATGAAAGTGTTTTATCCATTCGTAAGGCAAATCTTCCTGAAGAATCAGACGTAAATGACTGGACAGGCGAACAATTTGTCAGCGCGTTGCGACATGATAAAAATTGCAAAGACTTTAATCCTGATTTTCGTCAATTAATTCATGTGGGCTATAAAACGGCTGTGGAAATGGGTGATGAATTCAAGAATGCACTCACTGAATATCATGATATTATTGCTGGACAGGTAAAATACAATCTTCTGGAAAGACACCTTAAACCGTTGTTCTTATTTTAAATCAATCACAGTTCTTGGTTTTTTATTCTTTCTTATTGAATCCTGTGAACGCATTGGCTTCGCCGAGCTCGTAAACTCGATTCCCCGTAGCTTGTCGCTTACGCCATAGCTATAGCGACGGAGCACTGCGGGGCTAGCGAACACAAAAATAATAAAAAAAAGGATCGAAGATTACTCGCCACGCTCGTGAGAATAGTTCCTCGTCGCTTGCGGCGAGGAGCTTCAATATAGCTCTGAGGATAAAGAAAAAAAGGTGCCGTGAAAAGCACCTTTATTTTATGCATGTATATTTCTTATTTCATACTTTTTAAATATTTATACAATTCACTATCCGTTGAAAGAATTACAGAAGTTTGATCATCAAACGTTTTCTGGAATGTTTCCATAGACTTTAAAAATGCATACAATTCTCTTGAGCTGGAAGAACGATCATATGCGGCAGCATAAATGGCAGCCGCTTTAGCATCAGCCTTTCCCATTATTTCTTCTGCTTCTTTAAATGCCAAAGATTGAATGGATTTTAATTCTCTTTCTTTTTCTCCGTTGATCTTTGAAGCTTCACCCTGACCTTCCGAGCGAGATTTGTCAGCAATGCGGTACCTTTCGCTGTTCATTCGATTATAAACCTGTTCACGTACTTTTTCTTCGTAAGTAATCCTTTTAAAACGAAAATCAAGGATTTCAATACCAAGATCTTTAGCTTTTTCATTTGAAGATTTAAGGATCATACCTTGTATTTTTTCCCTGCCGACTGTTATGTTGGCAAGTGAATCACCGATTTCTTCACTTACAGCTCCTGAAGAAACCGGCACCCTATTGCTGCTGCGAACCGTTTCAACAAGATTGTGTGCAGCAACATGATCACGTGTTTCACCATCAATAATATCGTCGAGTCTTGATTGAGCACCTCTCTCATTTGTCATCCTTTTAAAAAATTGTAACGGATCAGTAATTTGCCAGCGTGCATATGAATCTACAAAAATGAACATTTTATCTTTTGTGGGAACCAGATTTGGATCTCCGTCCCATTCCATATAGCGCTTTTCAAAAAAATTGGCCTTCTGAATAAAAGGGGTTTTAAACTTAAGTCCCGGTGTTGTAATGGCATTTCCAACAGGTTTTCCAAACTGTGTAATAACAACCTGTTCTGTTTCCTGAACAATAAATGTACTTTGTGTAATAAGGATAAGTGCAAGTACTATTATTGCTAAATATAGAATGAGTTTTTTGTCTTTCATAATTTATTCTTTAATGGTTTTTTCATTCAATTGCATTTGTAATAAGGGCAATACATTGCTCCCTTTTTCATCAGTGATGATCTTGGTTCCTAACATAGGAATAACTGTAGCCATTGTTTCAAGATAGATTCTGCGCTTTGTAACCTCAGGGGCTTTAACATATTCAATATACAATGCATTGAATCGGGCAACCTCTCCTTTGGCATTATTAACCCTTTCAGTAGCGTAACCTTCGGCTTTTTGAATTGTTTCCTTGGCCTGGCCCCTGGCTTTTGGAATAACCTTATTGTATTCTGATTTTGCCTGGTTGATAAGGGTTTCTTTTTCCTGTATTGCTTCATTAACAGCATTGAATGCCGCCTTGACCGGATCGGGTGGGTTTACATCCTGCAAGACAACCTGATCTATCCTTGTACCCAGGGAGTAATCATCACATATTTTTTGTGCCATTTCCTCCACTTTGGTTGCTATTTCTGTTCTACCCACCGTAATTACTTCATCAACTGTCCGGTCACCTACTATTTGCCTGACTGCTGATTCAGAAATATCACGCAAAGTACTTTCCGGTTTTCTGACTTTAAAAAGAAATTTGTATGGATCATCGATACGATATTGAACGACCCATTCAACATTGGCCAGGTTTAAATCTCCGGTTAGCATAAAGGATTCATTCGAATATCCGGATGTCGAATAATCAGTTTTTACTCCGGCTCTAATTGTACGGAAGCCAAATTCCAATTTTTGCTGCCTTTCAACTGCGACTTTTTGTACCTTTTCGAAAAATGGCAACTTAAAATTAAGTCCGGGATCTACTTTTCGGGTATATTTCCCAAATCGGGTAACTATACCTACTTCTTCAGGTCCTATCTGAAAAAAACCACTCCATGCTATTATTAACAGAATCAGGGAGATGAGTATTGTTCTCCAGTTTTTAAGCAGCTTCTTTGCATTTGGAGATAGATTTAAATTATCAAATTGATTATTAGTCATTTATTAAATGTTTGATTAATACTAAGCAAATATAGACATTATATGATTGGAACAGGGGTAATGATAAATGAAAAGGAATTTTAACTTTGAATAATACAAGTTACTGTTTAAAAAGGAAAGCTTTTGTTATTCAAAACAAAACCTCCGAGAAATTCCCGGAGGCTTATAATTTACAAGTCATATGTAATAATTGAGTGCAATAAAAATGCACTTGAAAAAATTCCGATCAGTATTTCAGAAAGCAACTGCTATTTATCAGCTTTTCTGATCTTCTTTTTTGCATTTGAAATGGCTAAAAGAAAAGTATGCTGGTTGCATTGATCAATATCGATATCAAGCCCCATCTTTTTTCTTACTCCATTAATCCTTTTTAAAAACTCTATTTCAGCACGACTAATCATTTTCCCAAATTTATCGTTGTACTATACAATATTACGTATACTCAGTAACCAGTGTTAGTGATAGTAGTGTCCATTATTGTTGTATAAACGCGCATTTTTTAATACGTATAAACCGACATAGTCTCCTTTCTATTTGCTATAATACAAATTATGTTCCAAACCGATCCTTCCTATTTGATAAATAGCCCTATATTGTTGATAACGCAATATAGTTGTTACTTATATGTTTTTATATTGCTGATTTAATAATTTATTAACAGGTTATTGATAACGTAAATAATTGATAATTAATAAATTAATAATCATTAACCTTTTTTTTTGGCAATTTTGTCGTGTTTTTCTCTGACTCCTGACCGGAGCAAGTGATTAGTGATTGGTGAATTGTGATTGGTGAATTGTGATTGGTGAATTGTGATTGGTGAATTGTGATTGGTGAATTGTGATTGGTGAATTGTGATTGGTGAATCGTGTAATTGCGTATCTGTTGGATCGTGTAATCGTTAAAAATGATTAATCGATGAATCGGGCAATCGATGAAATGAAGTTAATCAACCAACAGAATGTTTTTTATATAACATCAGTTAATCAATTCATCAGTTTCCCAGTTAATCTTTTGTATTGTTTAGAGTTGGGTTGTTCCGCCTTCGCATAATCCTGCTTACGGCAGGCAGATGACCTTGGTAAGCGAAGGTTGGATGAAATGAAGTTTATCTATTGGTATAGTGTCTATTATTAAACTTCAGTTCACCAATTAACCGATTTACCAGTTTATCAAGTATATTCTTGATTCGTGATTGGTGATTCAGTAACCAGTAACCAATAACCATCACCTCATCATTATTAATTATTAATTTTTAATTCTTAATTATAAATTCCCACCGCCCGCCGTATTGATCTCCGGCCATAACGATTTCGTAACTTGTCCATTGCTTTATAGAGATTTACGGTTTTGGGTGTATCATCAAACATATTCAATTGCTGTACTCCCTGTACAAGGTGACTGAAACGCACTCCGATCAGCCGTATGAGCATACGCCGCTGGTACAGTCTTTCAAAAAGTTCTTTTGTGACAGGTATCAGCTGGTGGTCAAAAGCCGTGTAGGGAACATGCTTCTGTAAGGTATGGGTGTCGAAATTTGAATACCGTATCTTTACTGTTATACACGAAGTGAGACGTTGTTTCCGGCGCATTTCAAAGGCCAGCTTTTCCACCATATTTACCAGGATCTCTTTCATTTTTATTACGTCAATGGTATCCTGATCAAATGTAGTTTCAGTGCTGATTGACTTACGTTCTGAATAAGACCGGACAGGTGTATTGTCGATGCCATTGGCTTTTTTCCATATCACAATGCCATTTTTTCCAAGCACTTTTTCCATCATTTCAACGGGGATCAGGCTTAACGTTCCGATGGTAGCTATGCCCATGGAACGAAGCAGATGATAGGTTTTTTCTCCGATCATAGGTATTTTATTGATAGACAGAGGGAAAAGAAATGGTTTTACAATGCTGCAGGGTACTTCTTTTTCCCCGTTGGGTTTGGCCTCGCCGGTAGCAATTTTAGATACGGTTTTGTTAATGGATAACCCGAAAGAAAGCGGCAAACCGGTATTTTTTATGATGTGCTGCCGCAATTCTTTTGTCCACTTCAGACATCCGAAAAAACGATCCATGCCTGTAATGTCAATAAAAAATTCATCAACAGAGGCTTTTTCATACAACGGAACGCGTTCAGCTATAATATCCGTAACCAGGTGCGAGTATTTGCTGTACAACTCCATGTCGCCGCGAATTACCACTGCATCTGCACATAGCAGGTGTGCCATTTTCATGGGCATGGCTGAATGTATTCCGTAAGTACGTGCTTCATAACTGCAACAGGATACCACACCACGATCGGAAGTGCCTCCGATAATAACGGGTTTTCCTTTCAGCTTGCTGTTTACCAGGCGCTCAACCGATACAAAAAACGTATCCAGATCGAGGTGCACTACATTTCTTCTGCTTCCTTCTTCTGCATTCATTTTTCTTGCTTAAATGCTAATCAATCTTCAAACAATAATATACGAATTGTTGATTAAAAAAACAACAAACAGTTGCTTATTATGTAATCATTTTATATATTGCAGAATACAGGATTGAGATTTATTCACTTTTAATACGATCCTGAAAGCAAATCTTATATCAGATAAGAAATTGATAATATATATTGAACTATGAAAACCTATTTTAGCAGCAACATTAAATTTCTGCGCAAACGCAGGGGACTTACCCAGGATGAAGTAGCGGAACGTCTCGGGATGAAGCGTCCAACATTGAGTGGATATGAAAATCAGGTAAGTCAGCCGACAATTTATGCCCTTCTTTGTTTTTCAAAGTATTACAGTATTGCTATTGATACTTTGTTGAACATTGAAATACAAAAATTATCCGAGCTTCAGCTCAGGCAACTGGAACGGGGAGAGGATGTATTTATCAGGGGAGGAAAGTTGCGTATTCTCGCAACTACCATAAATGCTGATAACAACGAGAACATTGAACTTGTAAATGAGAAGGCGAAAGCTGGTTATGCCACGGGATTTGCAGATCCTGAATTCATAAGTCAGCTTCCCAGGTTTCAGCTTCCTTTTCTTTCAAAGCAGAAGAAATATCGCACCTTTCAGCTTAGTGGCGATTCTATGTTGCCAATTCCGGAGGGTGCATGGGTAACCGGAGAGTATTTGCAGGACTGGAGCAACATTATCTCCGGACAGGCATACATTGTCTTTACCCTTGATGATGGCATAGTATTCAAAATAGCCGAGAATCTGTTGAAAGAGGAGGGTATACTGCGATTGTATTCTCTGAATCCTCTTTATGAACCTTATGAAGTGCCTGTCTCGGAAATCAAGGAAGTATGGAAGTTTGCTCATTATATAAGTGCCGAATTGCCTGAACCCATCCTTCCCCAGGAAGAGTTGTTAAAGACTGTGGCCAACCTGAAAAATGATATGGACAAGTTGAAGATGACTGTTCTGAAACCAGGGAATTCTCAGGGAGAAGCGGGAATTGTTAATTAATAATTAAAAATTAATAATTAATAATGAAGAATGTAAAGCAGAAGTTGGTGAGTTGAGAAGCTGAGATGATGAGATTATAAAAAGTGAAACTAGTGACTTGAGACCAGAGACCTGAGACCTGAGACTATTTTTCGCTTACCGATTACCCTTTTCCCTTTTGCCTTCTGACTTATGCCTTTCCCCTTCTGCCTTATGTCTTCTTAGACCTTTCAATTGCCTGCTCAATATCCTCAATTATATCATCAATGTGTTCCAGGCCAACCGAAATCCTGATCAATCCGTCCGTTATACCCACAGCTTTCCGCTCTTCCTCAGTGAGTTTCGAATGAGTGGTTGTAGCCGGGTGGGTGGCTGTAGTTCTTGTATCTCCAAGATTTGATGTCAGGGAAAGCATTTTAAGTCGATCAAGAAATCGGGTACAACGTTTTATTCCTCCTTCAAGTTCGAAGGTTACCAATGCTCCTCCGTAACGCATTTGTTTTTTTGCAAGCTTTGCTTGTGGGTGCGAGGACAGAAACGGATATTTAACGATTTCCGTATCGTCTGACTTATCAAGGTAGGTTGCCAAAACAGCAGCATTGCTACAGTGTTTTTCCATTCTTACAGCCAGTGTTTCCAGACTCTTTGATAATATCCACGCATTGAAAGGAGATAATGATGGGCCCGTTTGCCGTGCCATAAAACGAACATCTTTGATAATATTTTTGGGGCCCACTATAGCTCCACCAAGAATACGGCCCTGTCCGTCAATAAATTTTGTTGCGGAATGGCATATCAGGTTTGCACCGAAATCAGCTGGAGTTTGCAAATAAGGTGTTGCAAAACAATTGTCAACAACAAACAGGCAATTGTGCTTTTTTGCCAGTTTGCCAACAAATTCAAGATCGCATAAATCCAATCCCGGATTTGAAGGAGTTTCGGTAAAAAGCAATCTTGTTTGAGGCATGATGGCTTCTTCCCACTCCGAATTCTTCCGGATATCAACATAAGTATGAGTTATACCCCAGCGAGGCAGTATGTTTGTTATAATTTGGTGAGTGGAACTAAAAAGACTTCTCGAGACAACGATATGATCACCTGCCTTAAGATGTGAAGTCAGAGCAAGAAAGATAGCGGCCATCCCTGTGGCTGTCGATTCCCCGTCTTCCATCTTTTCCATCAGACAAAGTTTCTCGATAAATTCATCATTGTTGGGGTTGGAATACCTGGAATAGATATTGCCTCCTTTTTCATCTGCAAATACTGCTCTGGCTTCTTCAGCATTATCAAAAACAAAGCTTGAAGTAGCAAATATAGGAACACTGTGTTCTTTTTGTGATGAACGTTTTACCTGGGTTCTTACAGATATGGTTTCAAACTTTTTTCTTTTTTTCATTTTAGGCAGATATTATTGTATAGCTATGGGTGATATTGGTATTTTCTTTCTTCCGTATCATTTGGTATTGACGGTTTCGTTTTTAACAATCGCATAATAATCAAGATACGGTCTTTTTTGTTGGTTTTTCATCCTACGGCAATTATTTCCGGTTACTATCGAGCAAGTTATTTAGTACATTTGATCAGCAAATTTAGAATTATACTTTAAAATATACTGATTTCATGTTTTCAAAAAATGAATTGCCTTTTTTGGCAATACTCAGAGGAATTGAAGAAGATGACCTTAAACCCCTTGTTGATGTGCTTGTTGCAGCAGACATTCGTTTTCTTGAAATTACAATGAATACGCCCGATGCAACAAACCTTATAAGGCAAATAAATCAACTTGTTGAAAATAAATTGGTAGTGGGAGCAGGAACAGTATTAAGTTTACATGATCTTGAAAATGCCTTGTCTGCAGGTGCCGGATTTATTGTAACACCCTCGGTGATCGACGATGTGATCAATGCGTGTGTATCAGAGAATATTCCTGTTATTCCGGGAGCTCTCACACCAACCGAAATCCATAAGGCATGGAGTATGGGTGCAACGATGATAAAAGTATTTCCCGCATCGGTTTGTGGTCCCGGGTACATAAAAGCAATAAAGGGACCCTTTGATAAGATCAAGGTTATGGCTGTAGGTGGTGTTAATGAAAACAATGCAGCAGATTTTTTTCGGAACGGAGCAGATGCAATTGGTTTTGGAGCAGGAATAATCAGGCCGGAATGGCTTTCAGATCATCGATATGATCTGATTGAAAAGTCATTGCAGGAGCTGGTAAAAAAAATACCAATGAAATAACCGGCGAGGTTTTCCCGGCAAAATGGTTTTTTGGGTGATATATTTAACCTGAATATGATGATATAAATTACCTTTTTTAGCGATTACTCTCATGAATTCTTACGTATCAAGGGTTAGAAGGAGTTAATTAAATGAGGGTACCGGTTTCAATATTCCGATTTATGATCTGTTTGCTAATGCCCTTTTCTTTTCTTCAAGGGCAGCAGGCTTTTTATGATCATGATACAAAAAATCTCCTTGATAGTCTTGAGAACAGAATAATTGCCCTGGAAAAGGAAATTCCGCGTTTGGCAGAAAACAGGGCAACAAACTACTTCTTTGCAAAAAGAGATCTCGATTTTACTATATTCCTGCAGCACTATCACGAATATGTGTTTGATGAAGAATTAGACAAGGCACAGGATCTTGTTGAATCCAGGCTAAAAAGTGTTCAGAAACGTGGTGATAAGACTGCTGAAGACTTTTACAGAGATTATAAAAAAAGAATAAATAAAGAAATTTCCGAACAACAGAGACGTTACCAGGTTTTGTTTGAAAAGGAAAAGACATTCAAAAAAGAGTTTTATCGTTTTGTGAATGAAGGCGATGAATATTCCCTGAAGAGAGCTCAAAGGATGACAGATCTGGCACTGAAATATGCCCTCGAGAAAAAACTAAGTTCTGTGTATGGATATCTGTTTCACTACAAAAGTTATGTCAATTCACTTTTGTATGATTACTATTCTGAGTATGATCTGGCCAGGCTTACCAAAAGCGAAGCTGAATTCGAAAGGTACTTTCTTCCTCTCGTTGAATCGGATAGCCTGGATTTGATTCAACAGGCAGGAAAATTGGTTGATCACTGTTATAATTATTCATTGAATACTTCCTCCAGTCTTGATACAATGTATTTTACACAACAAAAAAGATTGGTGGCATCCTATATTTCAGACTATTATGACAGGGACGGTAGTTCTGAAGTATTTGAAGGGATGAAACAAACTTCATTCATTGCAAGACTGGACACTCTAATACGAGAAGGAATATATCAATGGAAGGATCAGATTATTGTAATAGGACATTTCAAACCTGAAGCCGCTAATAAAAATGTCAGGAAAGGAGAAGCGATATTAAATGCTGACCAGAGATTAATTCAATACATTCGTCTGAATCGTCTGACTAAGTTTGATAAAGAATTGAAAATGGGACAAACCTACCTGATTCCATATGTAAATAATAAACAGCTTGCTGAATTTATGTACAATCCATCTAAGAAAAGCTATCAATACATTGTATGTTATACCAAAGTCGAAAGTGATTATTTTACCAGAAAGCTTGGTCAGTATCTGCCTCCTTTGCAATTTGGAAAAAGCCCGGAATCGTTGTGATTTTAAATGAAAAAAGATCGCTAACTTTAAATTCAATTGATAATCGTTGGATTTACCTGTTATGTCTTATAAATATTCTTATCCTCGTCCTTCATTGACAGTAGATGCTATTCTGTTTACTCATTCAGGCAATCAATTGAAAGTACTTCTTATTCAGAGAGGAATAGATCCTTTTAAGAACCATTGGGCATTTCCAGGTGGATTTGTGAACGAAAATGAGCCTGCTGAGGAAGCAATTCTCAGGGAAGTAAAAGAAGAAGTATCACTTACTGTTGGCAATTTAAAGCAGTTGCATGCTGCTTCTGCTCCCGGACGAGATCCAAGGGGGTGGACAGTATCCGTATTTTTTATTGGATTTGTAGAGTGGGATAACAGCAGTACAATTGCCGGTGATGATGCGATAAATGCAAAGTGGTTTCCTCTGAATTCCGTTCCTCGCCTTGCATTCGATCATAAGGACCAGCTATCTCTTGCAAAAAAATACTTGAAGCAAACCGTCAGACAATCAGTAATTGATAAAAGTCTTCTCCCTTCGGTTTTTCTTCTGGAACAATTGCATTCCATATATTTTGAGATTACCGGCTCGAGTGAAGAAACTGATGTTTTGATTCTCAGATTGATCAACATGTCTGTTGTAATCCCGGATGCTTATCAGGATTTGTACAGGTTTAATGAATCCTATTATGATAGAATCATAAACAGCGGTTTTCATCAAATCATTCGATGAAAAATCTGGTATTCGATCAATTCATAATGAATATCATTTCCGTTGTCTATCCGGAAATGATGTTGAGAATTTCAATAAAATAGTAACAACTTTTGAATCAAAATTGTACACATGAAGAAAAATGCGTATTTTTTGATAAAATTTTCTAATGGAAAAAAAGTTATATGATTCAGATACAGTTACGTTATCTTATTTCCAGGACGAATGGTTAATTCATATAACATGGAAAAAAAATGCTGACACTTCGGAATACAGGAACATTTTTAACACGATCATCGAATTTTCAGCAAAAAAGAAAGTAAAATACGTTTTGTCTGATATGAGGGAAGAAGGACTGGTGAAGCCGGAAGATTTGCAATGGATGGAAATAGAAGTACTGAAAAAGGCAGTTGAGCATGGAGTTCTTAAAATAGCTCTTGTAGCAGAAGATACCATATTTTCGAATATATATGCCGAGACCATAAAACGTAAGCTTAGAGAATCTCCAATAGATGTAAGGATATTTCAGGATGATGTCTCTGCAAAGGCATGGTTGCTGACAGGACATTAACAATGGTACAAACAATAAAATCTTTTCTATGAAGCTCAATTTAGTATATGGTGTTTTTACACCACTGATAATAGCATTATTTACAATCAATGCATTTACTCAGGAGGTAAATTATAACAAACTTCTTCCTGTTGACGAGAAGGTGAAAATTGGGAAACTGGAGAATGGGTTTACCTATTACATAAGAACAAATCACAAGCCGGAGAAAAGAGTCGAAATGCGACTTGCGGTTAATGCAGGATCAATACTTGAAGACGAAGATCAGCTTGGACTTGCCCATTTTGTTGAGCACATGTGTTTCAATGGAACCAAACACTTTGAAAAGAACGAACTTGTCGAATACCTGCAATCTATTGGCATTCGTTTTGGACCTGAATTAAATGCTTATACTTCTTTTGACGAAACGGTTTATATGCTTACCATTCCTTCAGATTCCACTGATCTTGTTAACAAGGGATTTCTGGTCATGGAGGACTGGGCCCATAATGTAACATTCGAAGACGAAGAAATTGATAAGGAGCGGGGTGTTATTATCGAGGAATGGAGGCTTGGACGAGGTCCATGGCAAAGGATGAGAGATACATACCTTCCGGTACTTTTCAAAGACTCAAGGTATGCCGAACGTTTGCCCATTGGAAAAAAAGAGATCATTGAACATTGCGATTACGAAACCCTGAGAAGATTTTACCATGACTGGTACAGACCTGATCTTATGGCTCTGATTGTGGTGGGCGATATTGATCCTGTGCTTGCAGAACAGAAAATCACGGAACATTTTTCTTCCATTGAAAGTCCTTCAGTTGTAAAGCCCAGAAAGGAATATGAAATTCCGGATCAGAAAGGCACATTGGTGTGTGTGGCCACTGACAGAGAAGCGCCTGTAAGTCTGACCAATATTTTTTATAAAAGTGACACCATTGAATTCCGGACCTATGGTGATTATTTAAACATTCTGAACTTCTCTTTCCTCACTGGCATGATGAACAGACGCCTTGTTGAATTGACGGAAAAGGAGAATCCGCCGTTTGTAGGAGCAAATATTCAGTATGGCAATTTGTATGCGCGAACAAAAAATGCATTGCATGGCTATGCTTTGGTTGGAGAAAAAGGTATAGAATCTGGGCTGAAGGCTTATCTTGTAGAGGTCGAAAGAGTAAAACGTTTTGGATTTACTGACACTGAATTGAATCGTTTTAAGCTCGATTTATTAAAACGATATGAAAATGCTTATAATGAACGTGATAAAACCGAATCAAAACAATGGGCTGATGAATACATAAGGAATTTTTTGGAAGATGAACCAATTCCCGGTATTGAGTTTGAGTACAATTTTGTGAAAGAAAACATCGATAAAATTCATCTTGAAACCATCAATGAACTGGCTAAATCTCTGATTACTTCAGATAACAGAGTGATTGTCATCAATGCACCTGAAAAGGATGAAGCGGAAGTGCCGGATGAAGGAGCTATTCTTGCTTTGGCTGATGAAGTGTTATCGATGGGTATTCAACCATATGAAGATAAACTATCGGGAAGTGAGCTTTTATCAGAACTGCCTGATAAAGGCAGCATTATCTCTGAAAAAGTACTGGATGAATTAGATGCACTTGATTTGCGATTATCGAATGGGGCCAGAGTCATTTTGAAAGAAACGGATTTTAAGAACGATGAAGTTCTGTTTTC
>Ga0315544_1000246_pt1 | contig 53255 bp, 41 predicted proteins | sample SalMarSW160130MG_2_FD_202543 | JGI IMG/M metagenome (GOLD analysis project Ga0315544, IMG submission 202543) | Salt marsh sediment microbial communities from the Plum Island Ecosystem LTER, Massachusetts, United States - Salt Marsh Sediment SW1601-130 ...
TGTCTTCGGATCTAAGATCATAAAAACATTTACAAACAAGCCAGGCCAGTATATTGCCACGATGCTTATTGGCAACAATATTGCGTTAGTTATTTACGGCCTTTTCTTTTCACGGTTGCTTAGCCCGGTTTTTATGCCAGTTGTAGGATCCGACCTTATTGTTCTTGTAATAAACACAATCATTTCCACAGCAATAATACTTCTTGTAGCAGAATTTTTTCCAAAGACTTTTTTTATCATTTCTCCAAATTTCTTTCTCAAGATTTTCAGTATCCCTACATTGTTTTTCTTTTATCTTTTTTATCCTGTCAGTAAGTTTACTTTTGCTGTTTCTAATTTCTTTCTCAGAATAATTTTCAGACTTAAGCCCGCGGAAAAGCAGCAGGAGAATATTGTATTCAGCAAGGTTGACCTCGATCATTTTATAAATCTGGAACAACAGAACGAAGAAGATACAGAGCCATATCATCATAATATCCGGATATTTCAGAATGCTCTTGATTTTTCGAGTGTCAAGCTCAGAGAGTGCATGGTGCCAAGGACTGAGCTTGATGCAGTTAAATCCGGCAGCTCAATTGAAGCTCTCAAAGATAAGTTCATTGAATCGGGGCATTCACGGATACTGGTATACCATGACACTATTGATAACATAACAGGCTATGTCGAACTGAAGGATATTTTCAGGAATCCTGATGATATTAAATCATTTGTAAGAAAACTGTCTATAGTACCGGAGACCATGGCAGCTAACAAGCTTCTGAAATTATTTGTTGAAGAGAAGAAGAATCTTGCTCTTGTTGTTGATGAATTTGGAGGCACATCGGGTATTGTAACAATTGAGGATGTTCTTGAAGAGATTGTAGGTGATATTGAAGATGAGCATGATATCATTGAGCTAACCGAGAAAGTGATAAGCAATAACGAATATGTCTTTTCAGGTCGTCTCGAGATAGACTATATCAATGAGAAATACAAACTTAACCTGCCAGAAGAAGATGATTATGAAACACTTGCCGGGATGATATTATTTTACAACGGCAGTATTCCAATGATTAATGACGTTATAAGGATAAGGAATCTTGTGATTAAAGTACTAAGAGTATCCTCAACAAGGCTTGAGCTGGTGAATCTGAAGGTGGAATAAAGAGGGACATTAGCAAAATAGACCACATTAACAAAAATCCGGTGAGATAAATGGTCTTCTTACCGGATTTTTTGATTATACCGGACTTTATTCATCAGTTTTCTTCATTAGGTGCATAAAATCAAGGTTTTTGGACATACCTATCCTATCTAGTCTTTATTCGATCAGTGATTTGAGAGTTAAGCTACTCTTTGTGATGACTTTTCCTGAGCAAGACGCTTTGCGATTCTGACAGCATTGGCCGTATGCACACCGAAAAAGATCCAGAGGATTTCATTCATTTGCGTACGTGCTTTGATTTTGTTTAGGCTGTAATGCTGCTTTTCGGTACCAAAGCTACCCTCCATCCTTGTTGCCCGTTCCTTACGAAGTTCTCTTGCTATGATCTGCCTTTGATCTTCATGTTTTCCTGCCCGACCTTCCCGTTTGAAGTTCGTGGTGATATTCTGCCTGGTACACCATTTTCGATTGGCATTGGTAGCATAGATGTCATCAGCAGAGATATGAGTGATTTTCCCAAACAATGCGCGGCTATACCTGATTGAGTCGATCAATCGGGTACTTTCATTGAAGGGATCAAAGCTGAGATGGTCAATGAAGTTGATCCCGTCAAACTGTATCACGTTCACCTTCGCCCCGAACTCTACCTGCTTAACCTCCTTGCCTCTGACTATAGGACGGACATAACTCTTAGAGATAGAAACGATCCTGTCTGGCACACTCTTCCCTGTCTTGAAGATCTTTGCCTGCTGGGATAAGACCTTACGGATCACTCTTCTCTTTTTGTGATACTTTTCTGGGAACTTAATCCAGATACTATACTCTTCTTCGATCTTGTCCTGTTCATCAATGAGTTTGCTGAGTAGATACAGCAGGCGCCTGGTACGTTTTGTTGTTTGTTTCCAGTGCTTCTTACGCATTCGCATGTAAGCAAAGTACTTATCCTTCTGCTCAAGGTACTTTGTCCTGGGTCTTGGGATCTTCAAATACTTGCAAGTCAACTTCAGTTGATTATGCATCCAATCAACACTCTCCCACAAAAGCTTCACATTGGCAGGATAGCGCATATAAAATTCATAACAGGTGGCATCCTCCAGAACTACATTGGGATGTTCGATATATGGCTTCCAGGCTCGAGCCAGTACATCCTGTGTAACCCTAACATTGAGTTTTCTGGCTAATTCTGTCCGGAACCTGCTTACGATCTTAAAGTCAGGCAACTTCTCAGGTCCCAAAAAGATACCACAAAACATCTGGTACTGTATGCTCCCATTGAGGTGTTCAAAAAGCTTCCTGTCTGATAGTCCCGAGTAAGCCTTCAAAAACATCAGGGCCAGCATGCCTTGAGGACTGAACAATGCAAAACGACATTTGCGATTTTCCCTTAGTTTCAACAACCTGATAAGCCCCTCCCAGGGAATGGCCTGATAAATTTTACCCAGTTCCGATTCAAGAAAACTGTTCCAGTAAAGTATAAATTCAGTTTGTGGAGAAATAAATGAAATTTCTGGTGTGGATTCGAAGATTCTTTGTAATTTGCTCATATCTTTTTTAAGATTTACCCCGATTTTGTGCTTTCCCGGCCAAATTCGGGGGGGTTTTTTCAATTTACAAAGATCTATCTATTTATCAATCAGATATTTTGATTAGTTTTCACAAGTTGCGAACATCCCTAAATAAAGTCTTAGTAATGAGCTAAAGGTTGTTATAATAGTTCACTATTCTAACCAGGTCTTCTATTTTCTTTGTACCGTAGCCGTTTGAACTCATTAATTTGCTTACTGCTTCTTTCTGATCGGTTAAAACAGAAAGCATATCTTTCTTATTCCTTATTAAAACCGAATGGTTATCTTCCAGTTTAAGATAATAAGTATCACCAGTATTAATGAATTTGGCAGGTTTAGCATCCTGAAGAACTTTTGGCGGCTCCGGATTCTGGATTCTTAAATTCATTTTGATGAGGAGTTTACACCTGCCATCTGTCTTTACAATAAAGTAAGAACTCTTACCGGTGACATTCTCATTCCCCGGTTTAATTATATAGTCATGAATAAAAGTGATGGTGTCAATTATTATTCTGGAGAGTCTTTCGGGATAGGCAATAGCGAATACATTGTCATCAAGCCTGACATGTATCAGGTTAGCATAAATATCATATCTCATGTCCGCATCGTATGCTTCACCCGTCTTAAAAACAATTTCCCCTGAATGGAAGTCCTTGTAAATATATGGATTACCGACGATGCTTGAATATGGTGTATATTCAATCCCCCGAATGCTTTCGTTCAGCCTCAGCTTGGCAAGTAACTCCTCTGAGCCCGGTACAATGTTCTGGGATTTAACTGAATTAACTGACAACACTATACAAATTAATAACAGAACGGACTTAACAGTTTTCATGATCTGTGTTTTATAATGTAAAGATAAATATTAAGGCTGCCACAGGGACAGCCTTAACAATTTTATTATTTTCTGACTTTATCTGTTACCTGGGAGTATAGACAACCCAGAAAATTCTGAAACCACCCGTACCTGAATAATTATAATATAATTTGATAACGCCTGTAACAGGATCATAAGAGCAGATATTAGCCGGATTGTTGGGATCACCCTGATTTACATCAGAACGGTCAATAAATGTAAGCTGGACCGAATTATCCGCATTTATATGGATAATTATTTTCGTATCCTCCCATACACCGAACCAGTCTTCACACTCAGATGCATTCAGAGCGACCAGGTCAGCGTTTTCCGTATAAGCAGAATAAGGCATGGTCGGGTAGGTACCTCCTGCAGTCGGATGGAAGTATTTCATATCCTTCACATATGGTCCGGCAAAGAAGTTTGCTACAGCAACAGTTGTTTTAGTAGAAACTTCAACTTTACGGCCATCCTCCATCACAGATACATAACGAATTGTCCATGCATCTCCGATCTCCAGCAGGTTTTCATCTGCCGGCATGCTTAGACCTTCTGTCAGTTTTGCATAAGTATAATTTACCGTCTTGGATACCTCACCGGTGGTGTTTGCAGATCCAACATCCACTGTTTGATCGAGGACCTCTGTTTTACCTGTATATGTCCTGTAGATTTCAATGGCATCAATGCCAGGGCCTTTGGGAATATCCAGTGTCACATCAAAGCTGGGTGTGCTCCCCAGCTTGTATGGAACAGTTGTAGTAGGATTTATCATCCCTCCCGTTTTCACATCGGCAGTCATTAAGTCGTCAAATGTATTATCGCATGAGACGAACATGAAGACTGCTGTTATCAGGCTTAATGCTGAAAATATTGTTTTTTTCATAACTTTTCGTTTAAGCAATTAGTAATTATCCTCAGTATCCCACCATACTCTTGTATTGAGGTTATCAGCACCCTGACGGGCAACGGCCTCAGCAAGATTTGTCGGGTTCCTTCCAGCCTCATCTGAAGGATAGAATGCTCTTACAGGTATCTTGCCATCATTCTGGCCGGAAATGGCAGGTATCAGTTCCGGAACACCGGTTCTCCTCCACTCAAAAGCTGCCTGTATACCCTGGTCAAACATAGCTACCCATTTCTGTGTATAGATCTGCTCAAGGCCGGTAGCCGGATCATAATCATATGTTCCGCCCCAGTCAACAAAGTCCTGCCATGCATAATCATATATATTCTCTGTAGTCATTCCCCAGCTTTCGAAAGTACTTCTCCAGACCTCCAGTCTTGCAGCAAATGATCCGTCAGCATTATACTGATCCCATGAAGCACTTATACCGTCGTGGTAAGCTTCTTCAGCCACTGCATCGCCACCCGGTATAAAGCCGCGTGCCGCTGCTTCAGCTTTAAGAAACAATAGTTCAGCATAACTCATCAGCATACCCGGTGCACCTGCAGCTGAAAAATATCTCCCGATTTTGGAGGTTTCTGCCATGCCATTACCAAGATAATTAAGAGCATTGGCAGAGGTCATGCCATTCGGAAGGCCTACCCAGTCACCGGAGTTCGCAGCCAGCTCTGCATAAACGACTACCCTGTAATCAGGGCTGGGAGCTTCAGTATACAGATAATCGACGATTGTTTTACTTACCCTGTGGTCATCCCTGGTCTTCCTGTTCTCATTGATAGGATTGTTGTTAGGATTAGACCCAAGATAATGCAGAGCAGCATTGTCAGCATTGCTTTCCAGGACAGGGTATGTTGTCGCGTTACCAAAGATAGCTGTCATTTCAGATGTAGGGTCCACACGGTCTGATCTGCGCATCAAGAGACGCAGACGGAGTGAGTTCGCAAACTTCTTCCAGGCCATCAGATCACCATCGAAAAGGATATCACCTTCTATCTCCGGGCCATCTTCACTAAGCAGGTCATTAGCTGTCTTAAGGTTCTCTATCAGAGCAGCATAAATAGCCTCCTGTGTGTCATAAACCGGTGATAATATAGGTGTTTCAGCGCTTCCCTGCCATGCTTCACTATATGGAGCATCACCCCATTCATCGGTAATGACAGAGGTAATATAACTCTTCAGGATCAGGGCAACTGCCATGTAAGAATCATTTGCGGTTGCTTCTCCAAGATTGTAAAGAGTATAAACATCATAGCCTGATGCAGCATAAAAGCTGTTCCATGTATTGTTGGTAACGGACATACGCGGTATATACCTGTCTTCATCAGGATACTGAACCTTTGCCATGTGCTGGACCCAGCATGATCCCATCTCATGTCCAAAGAAAATTTCATGAACACGGTCTGTCATGGATTCAATAGCATTGGTAAGAAGCATTCCAGGCGCAGCCTGTTCAACTCCAGGTTCATTCGGATTTGTATTGATCTCCTCAAAATCCTTAGTGCAGCCTGAACTGAATAACATCAGCCCAATCAGATTAGCTGCAAGTAAGTATATGACTTTTCTTTTCATATTCAATAGTATTAGTGGTTAGTTAAAATCTGATACCAATGCTGAATCCCATACTCCTGGCAGAAGGCAACTGGCCATATTCAAGGCCCTGTACGTTACCGCTGCTGAAAGCTGTTTCAGGATCGATATGAGGAACATTAGTACTCAGAATAGCCAGGTTCCTTCCTACTGCAGAGACGTTTATCTCTTTTATAGGAAAGTCCCCAAGATTTCCGAATGTATATCCAAGCTTGATCTCACGAAGCTTGATGTAGGATCCATCAAAAACACTGGAATACGCCACGTCATTAACGAACGATTGTTTATTAAACTGCTCACAATCTGCAACTACAGTATTTGTGACATAACCACCTTCGCCGTCAGGCATTACGCCATCACCGACGATGCCGCCTTCACGACCTATCAGTGTCTCGTCAAGAGCTCCTGCATAACGGCCCCATGTTGTGGTCATTGAATAGATGTCACCGCCTTTTTTCATATCGATAAGGAAGCTTGCATTAAGCCCTTTCCACGTGAATTCATTCAGCATACCGCCAAGCCAGTCGGGTGTTACGTTGCCAAGTGGTTTCAGGTCTCCCTGAGCCGGCAGACCGTCATAGAATATGATGTTTCCATCAGGATCTCTTTCGAAATCATAGCTATATAATACACCATAAGCCTCGCCAGGTATTGCAAGAACCTGCATGTTCCAGTACCTGCCAAGCACGAACTGTTCGATGCCTTCAGCAAGCTCAACAACTTCGTTCACGTTCTTAGACCAGTTGAAAGTGACATCCCAACGGAAATCTCTCACTCTGACAGGTGTAACTGTGAGTAATAGTTCGAGACCCCTGTTATCAATTCTACCGGCATTGATTATTTTGCTCGTATAACCGGATGCTCCTGATACCGGGATAGAAACGATCTGGTTAATGGATTTCTGCTGATAGTATGTTACATCAAGTCTCACCCTGTCGACCAAGAAGCGCAGGTCAGCTCCAACCTCAATAGACTCGTTCATCTGAGGCTTCAGTTCGGCGTTAGGCAATTCATTCGGAATAAAAATGTTCAGTAATTTTGTGCTTGCATTCCATCCGTCGCCGAATGAAACGGTTGGTCTGAGTGAATAAGGATCGGTATCACTACCCACCTGTGCCCAGCTGCCACGCAGTTTGGCAAATGAAAGAATATCGGAATCGATACCAAACAGGTCAGTGACCACCGCACTCAGAGAAATACCGGGATAGAGATATGAATTATTATCCTCCGGCAGTGTACTTGACCAGTCATTTCTCACTGAGTAATCAAGGAATATTGCATTCCTGAAACCTAACTGGCCAAACCCGTATAAACTGTTGATTCTCTTAGTTTCAAGATAGTTTGTAACTACCGGAGTAACAGAAGAGTTGGCAACATTATAAACATCTGGTATAGCCAGTTCAGGTGCTTCCCCTGTGTTACTCTGGTACCTTTGATCCATCCTGTTGCCTCCGAGGTTGAAGCTGAAATTCCAGTCCACCCCGAATGCCTTGTCAAACGTGACGAGAAAATCGGTGTTGACCTCTCTGAAGAGATCTACAAATTCTTCGTATCTTCCATTCCGGTAATCCATGTCCCCTACAAATTTCCTGGCGGAAGTGGCATTCAGATAAACATCACCACCGGTTCTGACAAAGGCGCTCAGCCAGGGAGTAAACTGGTACTTCACCATTGCATTACCGATTAACCTGTCACGGTGCAAGGGGTTAAGGTTTTCATAAAGGGTCATGTATGGATTATTGTGATAGTTATGGTTCCAGTTATAGATCGAACCATCTGCATTATGCTGTTTATCACGAAGAAGGGTATAATCAACCTGCCTTCCGGTCCATGTAAACTGCTGCATAATGTTATTTGCATTATAACCATAACCGGGCTGGTTGTCACTCTTGGCATTCACATAGTTTCCTGAAACCGAAAAAGTAAGCTTGTCAACCGGGTTGGAGGTTGCACTTATGGCAAGAGTTTTTTTCTTGTAATCCGTATTCGGGATCGTCCCCTTCTGACGAAGATCAGTAAATGAAAGTCTGAAGCTTGATTTTTCACTGCCACCGGTAAAAGCAACGTTCGTTGTAATTGTGTGGCCAACTTCAAATATATCCTTTACATTATCAGGGTGTGAAACCCAGGGAGCCGGTTGAGCTACCCCGTTTTCATCCACTGAAAAGAATTGGGGTATCATTAACCCTACATCGAGTGGCGGGCCCCAGCTCTCATCAACACCGTCGTTTATACCGCCGCCGGCACCATCCACATAAGAGAAATTGCCGGCATTACCCTGCCCATATTTGTTCTGAAAATCAGGCAACCTGAGCGGCGTTTCAAATGAAGTGGTATTACTGATGTTAACGGAGAGTTTTTCGCCTCTCTTGCCTTTTTTAGTAGTGACGACGATAACACCTGCCGAAGCTCTCGAACCATATAGTGCAGAAGCATTGGCGCCTTTAAGAACTGTCATCGTCTCAATATCATCAGGATTGATATCTGCAGCCCCGCTACCTCTGTTTGTACCATCTGTCCCGGTGTCGCCGAAGCTGCAATTGTCAATAGGGATACCGTCAACAACAAAGAGAGGCTGGTTGTTTCCGCTCAGCGAAGAAACCCCTCTGATGACAATCCTGGATGAAGCGCCGACCGCACCTGACGTAGCAGTAATCTGGGCTCCAGAAACACGACCCTGCAGAGAGTTGATAACGTTAGTTTCTTTTGCTTTGGCAATTTCATCGCCGGTAACATCCTGAACAGAATAACCTAGAGATTTCCTTTCGCGTGAAATCCCTAATGAGGTAACTACAACTTCCTGCAGGCCAATAACATCAGACTCAAGAACCACATCAATAACTGAACGTCCTGCAATCTCTACTTCCTGTTTTTTCATCCCGATATAGGAGAAAATAAGGGTAGTTGCACTTTGCGGTACAGTAAGGGTGTATTTTCCATTTATGTCGGTTGTGGTACCTATTGTAGTACCTTTAACCTGGACAGTCACCCCTGGAATAGGACCTTCCCCCTCTACGGCGGAAGTCACCGTACCGGTTATGACTCTTGTTTGTGCATACAAAGCAGATACACCCGCAAACACAAACAAAACAATCAACAGAAATAATTTCTTCATACGATTTAGATTTAGGTTTTAATTTAAGTTACAGCAAATATATCGATTTTTTTAGATAAATACAATACTTGATATAAATTTTTATAATCAACTAAAGATTAATTGATCCCAAAAACTTACATTTTATCCGGATAAGCAGTAACAGATTCTGGAAAAAATTAGGAAAATTATTTAGATTTTCTTCTTCAGAATGGAATAATATTTATAGTATAATGGTATTGTTTCAATCCCTTTAAGAAAATTAAAAAGCGGAAAATTTTCGTTTGGCGAGTGAATAGCATCAGCATCCAGGCCAAACTTAATCCGGCGTAGTTTTTAACTACGCTCGTGAATCTTAATTGTTGCATTTAATTAATGATGAATATTTTATTTCATTATATCCTTCTTTCTTAACTCCTTTGCAGCCATACAAAGATCATTATAAATTTCTTTGCCGAAGGCCCTTATCAATGGTTCTTTCAGAAACTCATAAACATAGACGCCTTCATTATTCCCGGTTTCACGTCCGGGTAAACATATTGAGAGTTCCTGATAGTTAACTGCTCTAAAATCTGGATACTGCTTTATGCGAACAGGAAAAAGGTGACATGAAAGAGGTTTCTGAAAAGTTATTAATCCATCTTTCCATGCCTTTTCTATAGCACATAAGTAAATATTATCCTGTAAAATAGTGTATGCACACTCTTCCCTGCCGATCAGAGGTGTAACTCTTTCATTTTCAAAATCTATAACGCTGGTGCCTTGTTTTTCAATGACTTCAATACCTTCAGAACGGAGATAAGGCTTTATCAAGGGCCATATTTCTTCAAGAATCTGAACTTCCTCAGATGACAAAGGTGCACCGGAATCACCATATCTGCAACAGTTGCCCAGACAAAGCGGCAGGTTGCATTTGAATTTCTTCTCAAGAATATCCAGACTGAAAATGGTATCGGCAATTCGAAGCATAAGATAGTTTTTACCTCACCCTAAACTTCTTTAACTTTTTCTTCCTCTCCTTCTCCCCCGGGAGAAGGGGTCGGGGGATGAGGTGGGTTTAAATCAGTACTTTCCCGGTCATCTCCTCAGGAATTTCAATTCCCATTATTGTGAGCAATGTGGGTGCCACATCAGCAAGAATTCCCTCATTAATTTTTTTATAATCATCACTTACGAGAATACAGGGAACCGGATTAAGGGAATGAGCCGTATTAGGTGAACCATCCTCATTGAGGGCATTGTCGGCATTACCGTGATCAGCAATAACCAGTACATCGTATCCCTTTGCGCGTGCAGCTTTGATCACTGCCCCGGCACATTCATCAACCGTCATAACAGCTTTCTTTATTGCTTCATAGACACCCGTATGCCCCACCATATCACCATTCGCAAAATTGAGGCATATAAAGTCATACTTCTCTGTATTTATTGCTTTAATAACAGCATCTCTTACACCATATGCACTCATTTCAGGCTGCAGGTCGTAAGTCGGAACTTTGGGAGAAGGGATTAGTATTCTTTCTTCGTTTTTAAAAACCTCTTCCCTGCCACCTGAGAAAAAGAATGTTACATGAGCATATTTCTCCGTTTCCGCAATTCTGAGTTGAGTCTTGCCCTTTTCTGATAATACCTCACCGATTGTATTATCAGCATTCTCCTTCGGATATATAACATGGAGCCCTTTGAAAGTGGCATCATACGGAGTCATTGTACAGTAATAAAGAGGAATTGTTCTCATTCCAAACTCCGGCAGGTCTTTCTGTGTGAGGGCTATTGTGAGTTCCTTTGCCCTGTCGTTCCTGAAATTGAAAAAAACAATCACGTCTCCTTCTTTTACCTTTCCTGCAGCTTCGCCCTTGTCATTAACCACAACAATTGGTTTCATAAACTCATCAGTAATGTCATTGTCATACGATTTCTGCATTGCATCGGTGATATTAGTGGTCTTAGCTCCGATACCATTGACGAGCAGATCATAAGCTTCTTTTATTCTTTCCCATCGTTTATCCCTGTCCATTGCATAATATCTGCCGACAAATGATGCAACCCGTCCATTAGATTTTTTCAGGTGATCCAGAAGGTTCCTCATATAGCCGATACCGCTCCGCGGATCGGTATCACGGCCATCACCAAATCCGTGTATAAAAACATCTTTAATGCCATAATCGATAGTCATATCACAAAGCGAATAGAGATGTTTATCCAGAGAATGAACACCGCCGTCGGATAATAATCCGAAAAAATGTACCTGTTTATTATTATCGCGGGCATAAGAAAAAGCTTCTATCAGAACGCCGTTGTTCTTAATCTCACCCGATTTGCATTCTTTGTTTATCTTAACCAGATCCTGGTAAATAATCCTTCCTGCACCAATATTAAGATGCCCGACTTCCGAGTTACCCATTTGACCATCAGGCAGTCCGACGTTCTCGCCTGATGCATGCAGTCTTGAATCCGGATACTTATCAATATAGAAATCCATGTTAGGAGTTGGTACCTGGCTTATCACATCTGCAACAGAGCCGTCACCGATGCCCCAGCCATCGAGAATCATCAGGAGTGTTTTTTTGTTTTTCATATTATTTAGAAAACTGCAAATATAATAACATTAAACAACAAGGCTAAGGAAGGGTTCATTTGTTAGTACACCCGTCCCATTTTTTTTCATCTTATATTCTCCCCCCCTGGGGGGAGATCCCGACGCAGTCGGGAGAGGGGGTGTTTCTATCGGATCTCCTTAACTTTTATTTCATATTCAGCATCAGGACAGGTTAGTTCATATTCTATATCCTTCCCGACATAAGCCAGCCATTCCTCAGCTGAAAAATTCCTTGAAACAATAGAACATACATCCGATGCAAGATTGTCAGCAAGTGTGGGACGACCAACAAGATTATTAACACCATTAAATGTTCCGGAAAGTATCATATTACCATCCGGACTGAATTCAATTGCTGCCACCAGTCCCTCATTGTCATCAAAAGTAACCGGGGGATTGGCAAAATTATTTGTGTCCCAGATCTTTAGTGTGCCATCGCTGCTTGCTGTTGCCATCTGTGAAAGCTTGCTGTTAAAGCGGATATTGTTAATTTCTTCTTCATGGGCCGGGATCTCTGAAATTTTTGTCCTGGCTTCAATATCCCACAACTCAATTATTCCATCAGTGTATCCAACCGCCAGTAAATATTCATCTGGTTTAAAACGAATGGATCTGATCTCTCTCCCTGAAGATCCGATTGTGAACCTTCCGGTGAAACTTTCCGGATCCCAGATTAATACTCTTCCATCATCATTTAAACCTGCCAGGTATCTGTTATCTGATGAAAGGTCAATAGATGTGACCTTCATTTCACCTGTAGAAATATCTAATGAAGTTCTGGCTGAGAGATCCCATTTGAGTACCTTTCCGTCGAGAGCAGCCGAATACAAATATTTACCATCAAATGAAAAAATAAGAGATTTTATTTTTTCAGAATGCCCTTTTAACTCATAACCCGGATTATTACCTTTTAACGGTATCATTTTTATTGCAGCGTTCTGTACGCCACAGGCAAGCCACTCAGCATCAGGGCTTATAGCAATAACATCAATAATTTCCGAATCTGAGTACATTATCTGCACGTTTTGTTTAAAATTATCGAGGTTCCATTTAAGCAGTTTGCCGTCAGAGCCTGAAGTGAAGAATTCGGATTTTCCCGGTACAAAAGCAAGTCCCTTTATTTCACCTGTATGTCCTGTAAAGATTTTATAATTAATATTTCCGTAGCGTTTAGCAACATTGTAAAGACCCAGGTAAATATCTGCATCATTAGGATGACCATTATTTTTCTTATTAAACAGATATGCCTGATAGGCGAGAAGTGTCTGCAGGTCTTTCTGAGCCTGAAACTGCAGGGACCTGAGCGACATGGATTTTGCCACTGAAATCATTCTAAGTCTTTGTGCCTCTGCATTTTGTTCTAAGGCTTCCCTTGTATTTGCCTCTGCTCTGATTTTTGCTTCTAACACAGAATCAGATATTTCCAGAGCTAATATCTTCTCTCTTTTTGCCTGAAGAGCGTTCCTTTCAGCTACTAACCTATGACTGTCGGATATTTCTTTCGACTGGAAGGCAGCCATTTCATTCCGGGTAGCAACCGTTGCAATCGAATCGGATTCAATAGACTTTTTCAAAAGAATGGCAGCATACTGTTCAGAAACTTCTTCCTGTTTTTCTGCGGCTTTTCTGCGCTTATCAGAAGATATCTTCTGTATATATGCAATAGCCGTAATTAAGGTTGCCAATATCACTATACCTCCCATTACTCTGCTGATTACCCTGATTCTATTAATCCTTGCTTCATGGAGGTTTTTTTTGTTTTCTTCAGATTCAATATATGCCTGTTCGCTGGTCCGCAGATAGACCATTGCTCTTTCAAATGCGGGATTATATCTTTGAGCCCATGTCAGTGAAGGCCTGTTCTGCTCTCTCCAGTTAATTGCAATCTGAAGATCAGGATTCTTCATTAATCCTGTTTTACCCTGCTGGTACATGGCTGAAAGCTCAGAAAGACGGAGATACATCTGAACAGAAGATGCTTCCTCATCAACCCATTTCTTCAGACGTTCCCACAGAAAGATCATGCTCTCATGCGAAAGGTCAATAACAGAATCGTCACTAAGTGCAACATAATGTTGTGGCGTTAAAAATGATCCTGACGGATCTCTGAATTTATCAATCACTTTGATCAATTCCTCTTCCGAACAACGAATCGCCGACCTTATTGTAATAACTTTCGCCTGACGACGCACTCCCCTGTTATCTGAGCCTTTACCTGTTATAAGCTTGAACAGTTGCTCACATATCTTTTTTTCTTCCTGATCCAGTTTTTCAAATATTTCGTCGGCGTGCCGTGACATTGCTTCACCAAGTCTTCCAATCGACTTATAGTCAGTAATACCTATGGTACGTTCGGGCTGGCCAAGCTCCTGCCACCGGGTCCATGTTCTCATCAGAGCATGTTGCAAAACCGGAAGCTGACCGGTACCTTCGCCAAGTTCGTTAAGAATAGTCTCTACTAGCTCCTGTTCAATCTTAACACCGGCAACTTTTAAGGGTGATTCAATAACTTCTCTGTAACTATCACTGGTCATACCGGGGACAAGATAATTACTCTTATTAATGAGGTTTGTAAGATCCTTATATTGGGCACATTCAGAGATTATATCGGAACGCATTGAAACGATAGTGAAGATGTTTTGTTCCATTACCTGCACCGAATGTGTCAGAAGATTAATGAACAAATCCCTGTCAGTTTCTGATTTTCCTCTTTTTTCTGTTTCATCAGGCCCGAACAGTTCTTCAAACTGATCAACAACTAACAGTATCTTTTCATCTTTTTTACCTGTAAGATCTTTTAATGCAGTAGCTATTCCGTTATAATTACTTCTGAGGTTTGATCGGACTGTATCTCTGCCATTATTTTTTATCCCATATGCTGACAATATATCAACACATGCATCTGTGAGGTTATCTATTGGATCGCTCCCCGGTCTTAAAGAAATAATCCGCCAGACTGAAGGCTCTTTTACAGACCGATCTCTGATTTTCGGCAATAATCCGCATTGAATTAAGGATGATTTACCGCTACCTGATGGTCCTGTTATAGCAACAAATCTGTTTTTCAGAAGCTTCCCCAGAATTTCTTCAATATCATTATCGCGTCCGAAGAAAAAACTGCTTTCTTCAGGAGTAAATGGCCGCAGCCCCGGAAAAGGATTGCTTTTTTGACTTAATGTATTACCTGAAGCCATATATGATAAGATTATTCTTCCTTAGTATCTATGTATTTCAAAATCTCAAATGATCTCTCAGCAAACTGAAGATTAAATTCTTCGACTACAACTAAAGGCAGCAGATAGCAGTAATCAAAATCTGTTTCAGATCTTATTAATGCTATTTTTTTATCTGACTCTTCGTGAAATATATGAACATCATTATCAGTTCTGCCTTTCCTGAACACCCAGGCAATATATCCATCAGAATATGATACTGTTTCTGTCTGGTTAACGCTGATCAGGATCATATTACTGGCAAGAAAGAGCAACTCATCTTCCGGTATCCCTGCAAAACAGGCTGACAGAAACTTAACCTTTTCGTACAATAATTCCTTTTCGTGGATGCCACCGGAGATAATCCTGTCAACTCTTTGTCTTGACAAATCAGTCAGACGTTCAGAGGTTGTTTTATATAACTCTTTGCCGGACTGTGCAATCAATCTGGCAGCCTCTTCCCGAAGTATTTCTTCAGGGCTGAACAACAGTGCCACTATCGACTCAGCCAGATCTTCGTTATCGATCTCCGAAATATTTCTGATCGCACATACTTTAGTCCAGATACTTATAAGATTATAATCACAATTTATTATGAATTCGTAAAATTTTTCATACTGTGGTATTCGCATTGGAAAATATTTTTTAAGCTTTCCAAGCTTTTTCTTATCAGACAAATTATCCCTTTGAATGCCTGTTTTGGTTTTGAATGATTCATCAATTATCACATGAATCCATTCCGGGATAAGATCACCCTTGCTATTTTTTTTATCTGATGAACTCTTAAGTCCTCTTTCTCCTGAAACAATATTATAAGTTATTGATACTAAACCGTCAAGGAAATCCTCCCACCGGATATATTCCTTATTGGCCTCATACAGAAGGGATGTATCATTGTTTTTTTCAAGACATATTTTTGCCGATAAGATCCAGGTAATTATTTCACCTGTTTCAGAAATTAGCTTATAAAGATGTTCCTTTTCCTCTTCAGGAGCTTTAAGCTTACATTCGGTCAGACTTTTCAGGGCAATTTCCTTTATCTGCCGGGAAACTGACCACAGTAATGAAAGAAGAAAGCTGGAGAACTCCTGTGCGCAGGTCTTTCCTAATAGTCGCAGAACTATTTTGCTTGTCGTAATGTTACCTGACGACATAAGATAAAACCTTTGCAGGTCGGCACCTGCTTTCCTGCCAAACGCCTGCAGAACATAATAAGCATCTGCAGCTAAAGAGGGATTATTCAGACATTCACACACTTCCTGCGACATTTCGTTCAGACTGAACTTCCGGATTATATAAAGTCCAAGTCTTTTTACCTCAACTGATTTATCTCTCAATAGTCTGAGTATTTCGGTTGTTTGCGGCTGTCTTGTAGCAGCCAGTATTTCTTTTGCATATGCTATTCTACCTGCTTCAGTATCAGGGGGCCGTGGCTTTCTATTTTGTTTGTAACCACTATACTGTTCCTCGAGTTGCTCAGATACTGCAGATGCATTCTGACGTATCCCTTCATCCAGCCGGGTGTTACCTGCGATTTTATTTAGTGCCGGCAGCAGATGTATATCTGATTCGGATTCGGCAACATCAATTATTTTTTCAAGAAACCTTCTGTTAGTCACATTTTCTAAAACTGACATTTCTCCGGCTATCAGGTTATAATAACAGTATCTGAATAATCTTTTAGCCGCATACTTGTTATTCAGATTTTGCGAGTCACCTGTATTTTTGATTAATCCGTCGGATTCTCTGGTTGTATTTGAAAACATCATGTTTCTCATAAACCCGCCAATTAAATATAAAATTCTAAATTAAGAAATTTATATCAATTTTCAGCGATCAAGATGTTTCCTGATAAAAGTAATTAATAATGAATAGTCAGTATTCATGCCATCAGTAATTATTTCTGCCCTCTTGTACCATTTCTCACGAGTGGCAAGTTTTTCCTCAATGAAATCCTGAAGATTTTCCCTGTGTATATCTTTTATCAATGGCCTTTGTCCTTTTGATGCGGCAAGGCGTTGTTTCAGTTGCCCGGGAGTCAGTTTCAGATAAATGGTCAGTCCATTTTTCAGCATATGATCCATATTATCAAAAAAACAAGGAGCACCGCCTCCTGTTGATATTACAACTCCGGATCTTGATTTCAGGCTTTGCAGAATCCTGTTTTCAACTTTACGAAAATATTCTTCGCCATGCTTTGCAAAAATCCCGGGTATTCTCAGGCCGGTCTCTTTCTCAATTTCCTTATCAAGATCAACAAAGGACCAGCCAAGACCGGAAGCAACTTTCTTTCCGATGGTTGATTTGCCGCTTCCCATAAAACCAATCAGATATATTTTATCGGCATGGGACATTATAATTCAAGCTTCATCTGTGCAGGATCAATGTGGACAGCAGCCTTCAGTGGTTTTTCCTTTGTTTTTTCCTCTGATATTTCCGGGGATTCTTTCTTTACCACAGGTTCAATTTCCTGAATATTTTCGACCATAAAGCTCGTTAACCTTTTACCTTTAGCTTTAAAACTCTTTATACTAATAAACTCAGCCACTTCGATAATCTTAGCTTCGCGGTTTTTATGTTTACCTCCAAAATGTATTTCAAAACGCGGATACTCAACTTCCGTAATGCTAACAAGTTTTGATTCAGGATGCTCGTTTATAAAACATTGTGGCTTTTCAGATTCTTCTATTGTAAATCTCTTAACATAATAAAACTTTTGTTCTGCATCCCAGTAAATGGAGGAATAGACCTTGCCGGATTTAAATTTCTCTATTATCAGAATATTGTCCTCAAAATGGCTGGAAATGTCGAAACCAGCAATTCTGAAAAATCCGTTTTTGGTGATAAGCAGTATTTTATCGTCACCGCTGAATTCTCCCAGAAATACTCCTCTGCCATCCACATTAAGTCTGAATACTGCATCATCAAACCAAATTCTACGGCCTCCAAGGGTAGATAATCCCTTCTCTTTAAGAGTTATCCTTTGCACAGCATTTTTAGTAAGTATATTTCCCATGGAGGATTTGCCCTTTATGTTAAGCTGTCCGAAATCGAACTCGAAAACAAGTTTCTTCAGACGGGCTTTTGGTTTATGATGGACCTTTATCACCTCAGCTTCTCCATTCGGATTTGCACTGAAATAGATTATCCGTGAACCTGGTGTTCCCCGTGTAAGATTATATTCCTTATCCCGTGTCAGGCCTGTTATGGCGCATCGCTTTACAAGCACTGGCTTATCTTTACCATCCTGATAAACAATATTATAAATAGTCCGTTCATCATTTTTCAGAAAAACCCGGGCATGTAATACATCGCTACCTACAAATACCTTTTCTGCCACCCTGGTAATCAGATATGTCCCGTCTTTCCTGACAACGAGAATATCATCTATATCGGAGCAATCACATACGAATTCGTCTTTTTTTAATCCTGTTCCAATAAATCCCTCCTTATAATTAATATAAAGTCTCGCATTACTTGCTACCACTTTTGTCGCCAATATGGTATCAAAATTCCTGATTTCAGTTTTTCTTTCCCTTCCATTGCCGTACTTCTTCTTTATCTGTTTGAAATAGTTAATACTAAAAGGTATTATGTTACGAAGATGATTTTTTACCTCATCAAGTTCGATTTCAATATTTTTAATATGCTCATCGGCTTTCCCCGAATCATATTTTGAGATCCTTTTGATTTTTATTTCAGTGAGCTGAATTATATCATCCCTTGTTACTTCTCTTACCAGTCTGTTTTTAAATGGTTTGAGCCCATCATCTATTGCACTGATCACTGCCTCCCAAGTCTCACATTCCTCAATATCGCGATATATTCTTTCCTCAATAAAAATTTTCTCCAGTGATGACATGTGCCATTCTTCCTGAAGTTCCTCACAACGTATTTCAAGTTCTGTTTTAAGCAGATTAACTGTATTATCAGCGGAATTACGCAGTATATCACTAACACCCATAAAGGAAGGTTTACTGCCAGTTATGACACAAGTATTGGGTGATATTGAACATTCGCAGTCAGTTAGTGCATATAGGGCATCAATAGTCTTATCGGGAGACACACCCGGCATCAAATGGATCACAATCTCAGCATTTGCTGAAGTATTATCATCGATCTTTCTGATTTTGATCTTGCCCTTTTCATTTACCCTGATTATCGAATCGATCAGAGTGGAAGTTGTCTTTCCGAAAGGTATCTCTTTGACAATGAGTGTTTTTTTATCAATTTTTTCAATTCTGGCTCTTACTTTTACAGCTCCTCCCCGTTGTCCGTCATTATACTTTGAAACATCTATAAATCCTCCTGTCGGGAAGTCAGGAAACAGTGCAAATCCTCTACCCTGAAGATATTCTATTGTAGCATAAATCAGTTCATTAAAATTATGAGGAAGTATTTTTGAAGCAAGCCCTACAGCGATTCCCTCTACTCCCATTGCCAGAAGTAAAGGAAATTTTACGGGAAGAGTAACAGGTTCCTTGTTTCGTCCGTCATACGAAAGTTTCCATTCTGTGGTTTTAGGATTAAAAACCACGTCGTTGGCAAACTTTGAAAGTCTGGCTTCGATATATCTTGGTGCTGCAGCTCCATCGCCCGTCAGTATGTTGCCCCAGTTACCCTGGGTATCAATGAGCAGATCTTTCTGACCAATCTGAACAAGGGCATCACCGATAGATGCATCACCATGAGGGTGGAACTGCATAGTATGGCCGATGATATTTGCCACCTTATTAAAACGGCCATCATCCATCCTCTTCATGGAATGGAGTATCCTTCTCTGTACGGGTTTCAGGCCATCATTAAGATGCGGAACCGCCCGTTCGAGGATCACATATGAGGCATAATCCAGAAACCAGTCCTGGTACATGCCTGATAAAGCTGTAACTGAATGAAGGGTATCAGGTTCCTGAGGCAATTCATCCATCCCTTCGGATCTTCCAATCTCTAATTCTTGTTTTTTCATACATTAAATAGCATCTTCCCCTGTAATAATCGCTTACTTTTCCTTCTCAAGCAGATCTTCTTCCATCCTCAGGTTTTCTATTATAAAATCCTGTCTGTCAGGTGTATTTTTCCCCATATAAAACTCAAGATAACCGTTAACTGCATCGTCTTTCTTCATTCGCACAGGTTCAAGCCGCATTTCTTTGCCAATAAAATTCTTAAACTCATCAGGAGATATTTCTCCCAGTCCTTTGAACCTCGTTATTTCAGGATTTGATCCCAGTGCGTCAATAGCTCTTGCCTTCTCTTCGGCTGTATAGCAATACCTGGTCTCTTTTTTATTTCTTACTCTGAACAGTGGAGTCTGAAGGATGAAGAGATGTCCTTTCCTTACCAGATCGGGAAAAAACTGAAGAAAGAATGTAAGCAACAGGAGCCTGATGTGCATTCCATCCACATCAGCATCAGTGGCAATCACTACATTATTATAACGCAGGTTCTCTATTCCTTCTTCAATATTAAGTGCAGCCTGTAACAGATTGAACTCCTCATTTTCATAAACTATCTTTTTTGTAAGGCCAAAGGTGTTCAGAGGTTTACCACGCAGGCTGAATACTGCCTGTGTTTCAACATCCCTCGATTTTGTAATTGAACCGCTGGCCGAATCGCCTTCAGTTATGAATATTGTTGAGTCAAGTTTTCTGGGATCACCACTATTGTAGTGTATTCTGCAATCTCTGAGCTTCTTATTATGCAGACTCACTTTTTTTGATCTCTCACGGGCAAGTTTCTGAAATGATGATATTGCTTTTCTTTCCTTCTCTGAATCGAGTATTTTTTTCTGCAGAATTCTTGCTGTTTCCGGGTTTTTATGGAGATAGTCGTCTAAACGCTTCTTTATGAACTCGCTTACGTAATTTCTGATTGATGGTCCTTTCGGACTCATATCTTTTGATCCGAGTTTGGTCTTGGTTTGTGATTCAAAAATCGGTTCCTCTACTTTGATACTAATGGCTGCAATTATCGAAGACCGTATATCAGAAGGATCATAGTCTTTCTTAAAGAATTCCCGGATAGTCTTTACAATTGCTTCTCTGAAAGCAATGAGATGTGTCCCTCCCTGGGTAGTATGCTGTCCGTTAACAAAGGCATAATAATCCTCCCCGTACTGTAATTCATGCGTAAACGCAACTTCGATGTCATCACCTTTGAGGTGAATCAGCTGATAAAGACCCTCTTTATTCATGTTTTCATTCAGCAGATCCACAAGTCCGTTCCTCGAAAAAAATTTGTTCCCGTTGAAATTGATTACGAGCCCTGCATTCAGATAAACATAGTTTTTCAACATTGAATCCACGTATTCAGAAATGAAGAAGTAATTGCCGAACATTTCGTCATCCGGCTGGAATATTACTTCGACACCATTCTCTTCATCCGTTGGTCTCAGCGAATAATCTTTAATAGTAATTCCGTGCTCAAACTCACTAACCTTGAGTTGACCATCTCGTATCGATCTGATTATAAACCTGCTTGATAATGCGTTAACAGCCTTAACCCCTACACCGTTCAGTCCGACTGATTTCTTAAATGCCTTGGAATCGTACTTTGCACCTGTATTCATTTTCGATACCGCGTCGGTTACTTTACCAAGAGGGATACCTCTGCCATAATCACGAACCCTGACTTCCTTGCCACTTATTGTAACATCAATTTTTTTCCCGTAGCCCATCATATATTCATCAATGGCATTATCCATAACCTCTTTAATCAGAACATAAATACCATCATCCTGGGACGATCCGTCACCCAGCTTACCTATATACATACCGGGCCTCAGCCTGATATGCTCCCTCCACTCCAGAGTTTTTATATGTTCTTCAGAGTAGCTGACAACTGACATTTTGCAGAATTTTTGCGCAAATATAGTTATTTACTGCAGGTGCAAACCGCCAATTTTTCAACAATTAACCCAAATTTTTGCCGGACCGGCACCTAATAAAAGTCAGACCTAAAATATTTAACTGATTAAATGACGATTACATTTTAAGAAAAAATGTTGATAAATGAAGGATCACATGATTAGTGCCAAAACCTTAAATACTGATCTCTTTGTATAGTAATCAGATCTTTTTGTATCAAAATGCCATGTCCATTCTTCCCTGTAATTACCTTCCGGCAGATCAGTAATAACTGAGATATCCTCAGTTATTTTACCGGAACTATCAGTAATAACTTCAGACAAATCGGTTATCAAAACGGATTGATACTTTTTAAGAAAGTCAATATGTTTTTTTTGTATTTCTTTTCTGAAATGATAATAGCTATCCTCTTCAACTTTTAATCTCTTTTTGAGAAATTCAAGAGGAAGTGATTCAAGTTGTGTAAAAACATTCAGGGAAATCACCAGTCCGGGATTATCCCCTATCTGATATTCCGGAACAATAATATCATCCAGTGAACGGAGCTTATTGAAAAATAATCTGTTTCGTGCTTTAATCCACACCTCTTCTATCAAACCCCCTGTAATATCATCTTCCACCAGTTCAACCTGTTTCAAAGACCTGACCTGATCGATCACTTCAGGAGGATGAACGATGTCTATAAGATAAACATCTTCACAAACCTCAGTGATCTCTTTCAGCGGCAGATCAAGCAGCCATCCGCTGCCAAGAACAGTAACTCTCACCGGTTTATGGATTTCCAGGGCTTTCAATATAAAACGTCTGCAGTTCTGAAGATGACTTTTCCATCCCCCTTCCTGGTTAAGATGCCTGTAAATCAGTCCCTGCTGATAGTTGTAATAACCCATCTTATGAAGAATTCTTCTGTATGTAGCATTATATGTCATCTTCAGGCTTCCTTCCTCAGTTCTTTCAGAGAGGTGGTCATAAAGGTACTGAAATTCAATGCAAGCTTATCGGGATTGCTTGTGCCAAATGATTCAGGATGTACAGGATCAAGAACTCTTATCCTTATTTTGTGCCCGCCATTGAAAATAAATCCATGCTTAGGCAGTACACTCCCGGTACCATCGATGATAATGGGCAAAATCGGTTTCCGGGCCTGAATGGCAAGCTGAAAAGCCCCCCTTTTAAAGAATCCTATCTCCATGTTTTTTGACCGTGTGCCCTCAGGAAAAATCATCAGTGATATCCCCTGTGTCAGGCAAACGTATGACTTCTCCAGCATTTCTGCTTTACTATCTTCATTTCCCCTGTCAACTGTAATATAATTAGCCATTCTCAGGTACCATCCCAGTATAGGTACTTTAATATTCTCAATTTTTGAGATCCACTTAAACCTGTGGCGCAGGCAATTAAGCAATAATATATCAAGTATTGACTGATGATTTGATATTATAATATAAGTAGTTCCTCTGACTGCTTTTTCCCTTCCTTCGATTTTAATTTTCCATATCGGTATTAGTCTTGATAAAATCAGACCCTGGTATATAAGTATCCAGTGCATAACAGATCTGTTCCTGTCGAAAGGCAGAACCACTAACCACACTACAAGGATCACCGGAAACATTATAACCATGTAAGTTATTCCAACAAACCAGACAATTATAGATTTAAATATATCCATATGCTGTAAAGTGCTAATTTGCAAAAACTCTGTGGTTCTCTGTGCCTTATCTGTGTCCCTCTGTGTAATTACTTTTTTTGTTACACAGAGTATTTACTTATACGCTTTCAGAAAAAATTATAAACATCCTCTCTTTGTGCTAAAATACCTCTTTCATTGAGAATTTTCAGTATATCGGCAACCATATGCCGGCACCCGACCAGTTCTTTCCCAGCTACACCCATCTTTTGTGAACCTTCAATTTCACATTCCTGTATTATCCCATCCTTTACAAATAAACGGCAGGTATGACTCCTGTTATTTAACTCAAACCTTTTTGTTAAATGATAATCAGGACCATATGCATAATTCCATTCCCATGTTCTGTATTTTGTTTCAGCAAGAAATTTTATTCCGTCAGATTCTTCAGGTGTTAGCCTGAAGAGTTCTGCACCTGGTGATGTTGCGAGGAAATAATTCATCATTTCTACCCTGAACTCAAGGATATCTGATATATTCTTCAGACTCTCCTTAAGGTTGGTTACTGATGACGGGTTTGATTCAACAGCCCTTGTAGTGTAGTCAGAAGTATTTTTTCTTAAAGAATTTCTGAGGTCATCTGGAGAGGAATCAAAGAGAAGAGTTCCATGATGCAGTACCCTGGTCCTGTGAACATGCTCAGCATTTCCTGAGATCTTTAAACCGTTTATCTTCAAATCGTTTTTCCCTTCAAATCTTGCGTTGACACCCAGTGAAAACAGAAAATCAATAACAGGAGCTGTATTTTTTCTGAAATCAACCTGTTTGCCTGGTTCGCTTTGCCTTATAAAGGTAAAATTGAGATTTCCTCTGTCATGAAATACTGTTCCTCCCCCGGATATTCTGCGTAAGACAGGAATGTTATTTTCTGTTATAAACCTGGTATTGGTCTCTCTGTGAGCTGCCTGGTGCTTCCCAATAATCACAGATTTTTCGTTAATACCCAGGATCAGAAAATCCTCATCCCTGTTTTTCAGAAGATATTCGCCTGTTGCAAGGTTGAAGCAGGGATCATGAGATTCAAGGTTGATGCAGAGCATACAGGTTTTTATATTGTTTGAAATGGTTTGTTGTGTTTTACCCCCCTACCCCCCCCCCAAGGGGGGGATAAAATTACTGTATAGTTAATTCTTTTATCAGAAGTTTTACCCCCCCTACCCCCCCAAGGGGGGGATAAAATTACTGTATAGTTAATTTAGTTTAGTAGAGTATGATTTATGCTGTAATATTTTATCGTCAGTGAGTTTATAGAAGCTGTAAATTCCCCAGCCGATCAATGCGCCGAGCAATGAACCACAGATTACGTCGCCGGGATAATGCACTCCGAGGTAAATCCTGCTGTATCCGACAATGGCAGCCCAGAAGATTATACTGAAAGTAAACCATCTTTTTTTAACAAAAAGCAGGCTGAGAAGGGCTACATTGAAAGAGTTTGAGGCATGAGATGACACAAATCCATATAATCCCCCGCACTCTCCTTTAACAAGATGGACTATTCCCTGCAGTTCAGGTTCATGACATGGACGTAATCGCTCAAACAGGTTTTTAAACAGAACTGAAAGCTGATCGGCAAGCACTGCTGCAATGGTTATAAACAGAATCATTACAAGGAATTTCCTTTTGTACTTTTTACCTAATGCAATAAGAATGGCAAGATAAAGCGGTACCCATATCAGTTTCCCGCTTATTGCATACATCACATAGTCCCAGAATGGAGAATTATGAGAGTTTAAAAAGAGAAACAGTTGTTGATCGAGATGTTCCAGCATAATCAATCAGTAATTATTCAGTACTTTCCATATCAAGTCTTTCAGCGTGTCTATTCCCTGACCGGTAACTGACGAAATAAAAATCCATGGGATATGGGGAAGGTCATTTTTAATTTCGCTGATCAGTTCATCGTCGAGCAAATCAGATTTCGAAATTGCAAGCACACGCTTTTTGTCGAGCAGTTCCGGATTATACATTTTTAGCTCATTGATAAGTACTTCATATTCTCTCACGATGTTTTTACTGTCGGCAGGAACCATGAAAAGAAGCATCGAATTTCTTTCGATGTGTCTTAAAAATCTTATTCCCAGTCCTTTACCTTCATGAGCGCCTTCGATGATTCCGGGAATATCAGCCATAACGAATGATTTATCATCCCGGTAGCCGACAATACCGAGGTTTGGGACAAGAGTAGTGAAAGGATAATCTGCAATCTTAGGCCTGGCTGCTGATACAACCGAAAGAAGAGTTGATTTGCCTGCATTGGGAAATCCAACTAATCCTACATCTGCCAGTATCTTCAGTTCAAGTATAAATGAATCCTCAACACCAGGCTCACCGGGTTGTGCATAACGTGGTGTCTGATTGGTTGATGATTTAAAATGAACATTTCCGAGTCCTCCACGTCCTCCCCTGGCCAGGATCTTTTCTTCTCCATGTTTTGTTATCTCAAATAATATTTCTCCTGTCGCACTCCTTTTGGCTATTGTTCCAAGTGGTACATCTACTATTACATTCCTGCCATTGGCGCCAGTTGATTGCTGGGTGCCTCCTCCCATTCCGTTCCCTGCAAATATATGACGCCGGTATTTGAGGTGAAGCAGTGTCCACATTTGCTTGTTACCTCTCAGGATTACATGTCCTCCTCTGCCACCGTCACCACCATCCGGACCACCCTTCGGGATAAACTTCTCTCTGCGGAGGTGGGCAGAACCGGCCCCTCCGCTGCCGGAACGGCAGTATATCTTCACATAATCAATAAAATTGGAAGAGGTCATAATAACTCTCTTCTCTGTGGTCCTCTGTGCCTCCTCTGTGAATCTCTGTGTAAGTTCTTTATTGTTACACAGAGGGACACAGAGATTCCACAGAGTTACACAGAGGTCATTATAATAGTCGTTTCAGTTTATCGCTTAGCCTTTCGAAGATCTCCTCAATGGTTCCCATTCCGTTGACAGGCTGATACAATCCTTTTTCTCTGCAATAATTAATTATCGGTTCAGTTTTTTCCCGGTAAACCTCTATCCTGTTTTCAATAACTACAGGGTTCTTATCATCAGGTCGATCCGATAATTCCGCCCTGCCGACCAGTCTTTTCACAAGTTCGTCATGATCAACATCGAGTAGCAGCATGCTGTCTATCTTCATCCCTCTTTCATTCAGCATCTCCTCAAGGGCAATGGTCTGTCCCACTGTCCGCGGAAAACCATCGAAAAGAAACCCTGCATTACCTGTACTATGGTCTATTTTATGAGCGATCATATCTATTACAACATCATCGGGAACAAGCTCCCCCCTTGACATTGTTGAACTCATTCGTTTCCCAAGATCTGTTCCCCCTGCAATCTCCGCCCGAAGCATGTCGCCTGTTGAAAGATGAAGAAGATTAAATTTTTCAGCCAGCTTTACCGACTGTGTACCCTTCCCGGAACCGGGAGGACCAAAAATCAAAATATTTACCATAGCATTAATAGTATAAAATTATAATTGTTCAGTGCAAAAGACAGCTCAATGTACTAAAGTATAGATTGATGGCAGATTACGTCCAAAACCATTATAATCCAGGCCATAACCAATCACAAAATCGTTAGGTATTTTAAAACCAATATAATCAATAGGGATGTCCCTTGTATAAGCAGCCGGTTTGAAAAGCAATGCTGCAATTTTTATTTCAGCCACTTTACGTATAACAAGCTCATCAACAATGCTTTCAAGAGTGGCTCCTGTATCCACAATATCTTCCACAATTACAACAAGCAGGTTTTTGACATCCTCATTCCATCCGATCAGCTCCTTGATACTTCCCGAGGAGCTTGTACCTTCGTATGATGCCAGTTTCACAAACGAAACACGAGCTTTCAGATCTATTTGCCTGAGCAGATCGGCAGCAAAAACAAAAGCACCGTTGAGTATTCCCAGAAATACTGCATCCCTTCCTGCAAGATCTGTATTTATCTGTGCTGCGAGCTTTTCAACCCGTGAAGCAATGGCCTCCACTGTAATGAACTCTCTGAACCTTTTATCAAGTATCCGGATTTCTTTCATTATGATGGTTTTGATTGGTCAGCCGCTGCGAAAATATGAAAATAATAGCTTATTTTTGCCTTTGTCAGGAAGTTAAATTAAAATATTTTACATGGAACCAGTAGTCAGCATAATAATGGGAAGTACTTCAGACCTGTCGGTTATGGAAAAGACGGCACAGGTACTTAATGATTTCAGGATACCTTTTGAAATGAATGCATTATCGGCACACAGAACGCCGGAAGAGGTAGAAAAATTTGCTGTAAATGCTGCGTCAAGAGGTATAAAGGTGATTATTGCTGCTGCCGGTATGGCTGCTCATCTGCCAGGTGTAGTAGCTGCCATGACTCCATTACCTGTCATCGGTGTTCCCATTAATGCTTCTCTGGAAGGGATTGATTCAATCTTATCCATACTTCAGATGCCTCCCGGAATTCCTGTGGCCACTGTAGGGATAAATGCAGCACAAAATGCAGGAATCCTTGCAGCACAGATCATTGCCACTGGTGATAATGAAGTGATGAAGGAGATTGTTAAATATAAGGAAAGCCTTAAGAACAAAATCATTCAGGCCAACGAGGAACTGAAAAACGTAAAATATCCCTACAAGACCAATTAAAAAAATTTCTTTGTGATCCTCTGTGACACCTCTGTGGAACCCTGTGAAATAATTGATTTAAAAATGATTACACAGAGATTCACAAAGAAGACACAGAGAGACACAGAGAAATTTAAAAATCTGATCTAAAAATCGGATTTGTAGGTTATCAGTTTTTTTCGTAGCTTGGTACAATATATTCGAAACAGTTTGATCTCGCTGCAAAAAATATCTGTTTCTGTCTTTTTTGTTTTTCTGTCGCTCTCCGTTTACTGCGGCGATCCTTTCCAACCGTCAGCCGGGGCACGTGAAGCAGGAATGGGATACGTATGCGTTATGAATAACACCTTCTGGTCATCGTTTCATAACCAGGCATCACTTCCCCTGAACAAATCTCTTTCCTTCGGATTTAATTATGAAAACAGGTTTAATATCAGGGAGCTTGGGACTCGTTCGGCTGGCGTAGTCATCCCTGCAGGAAGAGCGTCGCTTGGTGCTGTGTATTCTCATTTCGGTTATTCCGATTATAAAAGAGAATTGGTAGGACTTGCTTGCGGTGTAAGGCTTTCAGAAAAAATCATGGCCGGAGTACAGGCCGATTATTTATCACAAAAAACATATGGGGAATATAGCAACAGCGAAGTAATAACCTGCGAGGTCGGACTAATTGTGTTGCCATCGGAGAATATTAAAATGGGAATCCATCTTTTTAATCCTGTCCCCGGTTCAATGAGGAAAAATAATATGCCCTTAAGGCTGAGGATCGGGACAGGAGTGGAACTCAGCAAGTTGCTTTTTGCCGGAGTGGAGGCAGAGATGAGTTCGGGGGACAGGCTGGTGATCAAGACAGGTTTCGAATATGAAGCAGCCAGCAGGTTTTGGCTGCGTGGTGGTTTCAGAACCGAAAGTACTTCATTCAGCTTTGGGCTGGGATACCTTCTGAAGATCCTTCAGCTCGATATCAGTTTTGTGACCCATGAAAAACTTGGAGTAACAACTTCCGCTTCAATGATATTTAAAATCCCTTAACTATAATAAAAATCTATTAACCGCAAAGGACGCAAAATAATCATAAAGAGAACATTGTAAAAACAAATGATTTAATAAATAGTTAATGAGAAAATCTGGACTTATAATTATTCTGATTTTTATAACAGAAACTGGTTTCTGTCAGGAAAAAAAATTATCAGAATCATTTATGAAGGTTGCAGAAGAGCTGGCTTCGGATGAATCTGATCCGGGAGCAGTTGAAATTTATGTAGAAAGGCTACATGAACTCTTTGAGAACCCGGTAATGATCAATTCATCAGATGAAACAGAGATATCCAGATTATTCTTTCTGACCGATTTTCAGGTAAGAGCACTCATGGATTATACTCGTACCACCGGCGATATAGTCTCATCTTATGAATTATCAAATATCCCGGGATTTGACCGGGAAGCTGTTGAGTTGATGATACCTTTTATTACTTTGAATAATAAAGTAATTGAAAGCACAGGGTTCGCTGTATGGCGAAATACATTACTTACTAATCTTTCCTTTAAAATAAAAAATGAGGATACCACTACCCTTGGATCTCCATACAAGTTCCTTTCAAAATATAAATTTACAGCAGACAGAGTCTCGGGAGGATTTACAATTGAAAAGGATGCAGGTGAAAAATTCCTTGCAGGTGATCCTCCCCTGCCCGATTTTTTCACAGGCTTCCTTGCTTACAATGGTACAGGTATTATCAGAAAATTTATTATTGGTGATTTTTCGGCTCGTTTTGGCCATGGCACCAATATTAACACAGGCATCCGTACAGGTCTCTCTCTTTCATCACCAGGCTATATGTCGGCAAGAGACAATATCAAACCATATACCTCGGTCAATGAACATAATTTCTTCAGAGGAATAGTAACTGAATTATCTCTCAGGAATCTTGGAATTGTTCTTTTTTATTCCCGGAATAATATTGATGCAAAACTGGATTCATTAACAGGATCTTCAGGAGCTCATATAGAGAATTTCTATACATCCGGATTGCATGACACACCTTCTCTTTTATCCAGGAAGGATGTCGTGTCTGAGACAAGTTTTGGAGTTAATTTACTACTGAACCTGAAAAATGCAAGGATCGGGTTTATCTGGTCGGAAAACAGGTTTTCAGTTCCCGTTAAACTTTCCGATAGCAATCCTGGAAAATTGTTCGATTTTGAAGGTGATCAAAACGACTTATATTCAATTTATTATAATTATATCATCAAAAGGATACTGGTACATGGTGAATTATCAGTGGCATATAATGGGAACACAGCATTTGTTCAGGGGCTCTCATTAAGACCTTCTGACAGACTGATCATAAATTTACTTTACCGGAATTATGACAAGGGATATTTCAGTTTCCATGGGAATGGACCGGGAAGCAGTTCCCTTACACGCAATCAGGAGGGATTATTCGGGAATTTTACGTTTGAAATTGCAAAGTATCTGTTTATCAGCGCCGGTTGTGATATAGTTCATTACCCATGGTTAAAATACAGATGCAATGCCCCTTCCCTGGGGAAAAAAGAGGAAATAATGCTGAAGTATCTTCCTTCAGACAAACTCACTTTTGAAACTTCCTTGATCAGCAGACAAACAATGGTTAATGAAAGTGAGAGTAATGGAATAACCAAACAGACAGAAATAAACAGCAGAACTTTAAAGTGTTTGTTAAGATGTTCCCCGGTTGTAAACCTCAGCTTTTCATCACGGTTTGATTACAAAACAGTTAATTCAACCGGCAGCAGGGGTATGTTGTTATTGCAGGATATTAATTACAGGTTCAGATCGGTTCCTTTTACTGTCTGGTTCAGGTATTGCCTGTTTAATACAGAGGACTGGGCTTCAAGACTTTACACTTACGAGAATGATCTTTTATACAGTTTCAGTATTCCGGCGTTATCCGGTAAGGGCAGCCGCAGCTATATGATGCTGAAATGGGAGATCAATGATTATGCTGACCTGAGAGTTAAATACGGTATCACTTCAAAAACAGAAAATCCGGATGAAGTAAATAACAACGAAGAAGTGAAGCTGCAGTTAATGATCAGGTTTTAAGTGTTCTTTTTCTACCCCTCACCCCCTCTCCGCTGCTCCACGCTCCGTGCTTTCCATTTCAGGTTACTTTATTATATTGCGCTAATTAGTAAATTGCATGATAATTATTGTTCAGTATAATGAGAAAGATATATTTAATTTCACTACTCCTTGCATTCTTCAGTCAGATTAATGCCGGATTCAATGCCGGTGTGGCACGCAAGGTTATTACTCCCGATACCCCGGTATGGCTTTCTGGCTATGCAAGCAGAAACAAACCCTCAACAGAAATTCTTCACGACCTCTGGGCAAAAGCACTGGTTATCGAAGAAAAAGAAAACATCAGAATAATCATTGTTACAATCGATATTATCGGTCTATCGCATGAACTGTCGGAAAACGTTGCAAATCAGGGTGCAACTGCTATGTTTCTTGCAGGTTGCGGTGCTGATCAGAATCCATATCCACGCAGGTCAGTCGAGTTGGCAATGCAGCATGGAAAAGCTCTCGCCGATGCAGTTCAAAAGGTTCTATCGGGAGAATTTATCCCGGTACGTCCACCTGTCAGGACTTATTTTACAACTGTTGATCTTGAATTCTCTCCATATGACCCGGATCAGTTTAAAGAAGAAATGCTTGGTGATAACCGTTACAGGTTATACAGGGCGAGGTTCATTCTCGAAGCACTGGATAAAGGGTATGATGTCGGCACTCTTTCTTATCCTGTTCAGGCAGTGCGTTTTAATAATGATTTCACACTATTGGCACTGAGTAGTGAAGTAGTAGTGGATTATTCCCTGAAAACAAAAAACCGGTATCCGGATGAGAATCTCTTTGTTGCAGGCTACTCCACTGAAGTGCAGTGCTATATTCCCTCCGCGAGGGTTCTGAAGGAAGGAGGTTATGAGCCTGAGACCAGTATGATCTACTACGGGCTGCCGGGACCCTTTGCCGGTGATGTAGAGGAAAAGGTTTTCAGCACCATCGACAAGGTAATGAAAAAAATCGGGGCAAAATCTAAACACTGAACCTTAAACCTTTACTGCTCGCTATCTATCCCCGATCCCTTCCCGGGTGTTTTAATATCCCGTATATTAAGCTGAAGGTTTTTATTTCCCCTGAACTCATTCATTTCAATCGAATAGCATATATCAAACGGATTACCTCCATGTATATATTCAAAATGGTTCGCCTGGCTGAAAGCTATTGCAGAAAAAGTTTTTAATCCTGTGGATTCCTGGTACAGGTCCAGTTTCAGATGTTCACCGCTTGAACCTACCATACGACCTGTTCCGGCATCAAAAACATTTCGTGAAATAAAGACTGGAGGCATGTTTTCAGGCCCGAAAGGCTGAAAACGGTTCAGCATCCAGAAGAATTCTTCATTGATTTCAGAGAAGGGAAGTTCAGTGTCAACGAATATTCTGGGAACAAGCTGCTCTTCGGTAATAGTACTGTTGACATACTGTTCAAACCTCTCCATAAATGGGATGATATTCTCTTTCTTAAGGGTTAGTCCTGCAGCAAACATATGTCCTCCGAAACTCTCCAGCAGATCGCTGCAGGCTTCGATAGCCTGGTACAGATCATATCCCTGGACTGAACGAGCTGAACCAGTTGCGAAACCATTTGACTCAGTCAGAATGATAGTTGGCCTGTAATAAGTTTCTATCAGTCTTGAAGCAACTATTCCGATAACTCCCTTTTTCCATGAAGGATTATAAAGAACTGTTGTTTTGGAATTTAACGATCTTGAATCGTCTGAGATCATCCTCATTGCTTCGGTTGTTATTACCCTGTCAACATTTCTTCTTTCAATATTGAAATTATTAATCTCTTTACTGATACCTGTTGCAAGCCTTGAATCTTCAGAAACCAGCAATTCGACTGCTTTGCTTCCGGTTTCCATCCTGCCAGCTGCATTTATTCTGGGGCCAATTTTGAAAACAACATCTTCAATCGTCAAAGCCCTGTAGATTTCCGATTCACGTATGATTTCCTTTAATCCGGTGCGGGGTTCCTCATTCAATTGCTTTAGTCCAAAGTAGGCTAACACTCTGTTTTCTCCGGTTATAGGTACAATATCCGATGCAATGCTTACAGCGACCAGATCGAGGTAATGAAAGATCTCACCGAAAGGAATACCTTGTATTTTCGAATAAGCATGAATAAGCTTGAATCCCACACCACATCCTGATAGTTCTTTATAGGGATAACTGCATGATGGCTGTTTTGGATCGAGTACTGCAAGAGCTTTGGGTATTTCATCGCCTGGATAATGATGGTCGCAGATTATTACATCAAGTCCTTTACTGCTGGCATATCCTACCTTTTCAACTGCTTTAATTCCACAATCGAGGGTTATCACAACCTTGCAGTTATTTTCATAAGCAAAATCGAGCCCCAGCAAGGAAACTCCATAACCCTCCTTATATCTGTCGGGAATATAATAGATAACATTTGAATACTGAGTCTTCAGGAATGAATAAACAAGAGCGACAGCTGTGGTTCCATCAACATCATAATCGCCGTAGACAAGGATCTTTTCATTCTTCTTCACTGCTGTTGAAATCCTGTCAACAGCAATATTCATATCTTTCATCATGAAAGGATCATGAAGCTGATCGAGGCTGGGACTAAAAAATGCATTAGCTTCCTCAACTGTCGTAATATTCCTTTGGATCATAAGACCGGCCAATGAATCAGATACACGTAGAGAAGCTGCAAGCTGCCTGAGAACAGCAGTGTCTGCCTTTTCCTTAATAATCCAGTTCTTTTCCATCCTGCTACTGATTAATCCACTCAAGATCAAAAACTTCCTGCATATTTTTCTTTATGATCTCTTTTGCTTTGTTAAAATCCTGTTGCCGTCCAAGCTCTTTTGCCAGGGATGTGACACCCTTATCAACAAAACCACAGGGATTGATATAATTAAAATATGACAGGTCTGTGTTGACATTAAAAGCAAAACCATGCATTGTTACAAACCTGCTTGCCTTAACTCCGATAGCACATATTTTCCTGGCTTTCCCCGGTATTTCCGGATCGATCCACACACCTGTACCATCTCTTAACCTTGCCCCGTCCAGGCCATACTCTCTTATCGTCCTGATCAGGGCTTCTTCAATCCCGAAAATGTACTCCCTGATACCTGTTCCCAATACTTCAAGGTCAAAAATCGGATAACCCACAATCTGCCCGGGCCCATGATAGGTTATATCACCTCCCCTGTCAATTCTGTAAAAAGAAGCATCTTTTGCTTTAAGTTGAATATAATCCAGAAGAAGATTGGATTCCGAACCACTCTTTCCCAGGGTATAAACATGAGGATGCTCTACAAAGATAAGTGTTCCCGAAACATTTTTCCTGATTTTTTTGTCCCGGGTGTCTGTTTTTTTATTCTCGACAAGCTTTTTGAATATTTCTTCCTGCCAATTCCATATATCTTTGTAATTCTTTAATCCAATATCTTTATATTCAACACTATAGCTCAATCTACACTTTTCGTTTTTACCTGCGCTAATATAATTAATTTTATGCAGTCACGATATGTTTTTCCGCATGAAAAGAGGAACGTACAAGTGGACTGCTTTCAACATAATCAAAACCTGTTCCGAGAGCTGCCAGTCTGTATTCTTCGAACTTGCCTGGTGTAATATAATTGACTACCTCCATGTAACCTGCCCGGGGTTGAAGATACTGCCCTATTGTTAAAATTTTGCATCCGGTCTTACGAATATCGCTTATTGTTTCAACAACTTCATCTTCATTCTCTCCAAGTCCCAGCATAAATCCCGATTTTGCAGTTTTCCCCTGCCGTGCGATAAATCTTAAGACATCCAGGCTGGTTTCATATTTTGCCTTTGTGCGGATAACCGGAGTTAAACGTCTGACAGTTTCAATATTATGTGATATCACCTCTGGTCCGGCGTCAATAATTTTCTGAATACTGTCATGGTCACCGTTAAAATCAGGTATCAGTGTCTCAATAGTTGTTCCCGGATTAATCTTTTTAATATATCTGATCGTTTCGGCCCAGAAAGCTGCTCCTCCGTCCGGCAGATCATCCCGGTCAACGGAAGTAATTACACAATGTCGTAGTTGCATAATCTTAACAGATTTTGCCACCCTTTCCGGTTCTTCAGGATCAGGAGAAAGAGGTTTTCCTGTTCTTGTCGCGCAGAATTTGCAGGCCCTGGTACAGATATCTCCCAGGATCATAAAAGTAGCATTGCCTGCATTCCAGCATTCGCCTATATTCGGACAGTTCCCGCTTGTACAAATAGTATGAAGATTGTTTTGTTCAACAAGTCTTTTAATCATCGAATAATTCTCTCCGCTGGCTCTCTGCATCCTGAGCCATACCGGCATACGCCTGGTCATTTTCTTCCGGTTGTTCACCTGCCACAGTTATTTATTAAGTTCGTAAATCACCAGATCATAGGTGCCATAAAGAGTACTGACATTTGGGGAAGGAGGAGGGTTACTGCTTGTGCTTCCATACCATCCCTGACCTTCCCATACTAAAGGATTGTCCGGATCCATATTATCATCACTTTCCATATCGTAACCACCGCGGATATAATAGTTCCCGGCAGGAATGTTTGTGGTTTCAAACGAATACTCAAAGCTGGCAAGCGGACCTGTACTGTTTCCAATAATCCGTACAATATATCCGTTGGTTACTTCCAGATCATTATCAAAAAAGATATAGAAATCACCTGCTCCGGGGGAAAAGTTAAAAGTGACGGTTCCCGATATTGTATCTTTGTCCTCTTTCTTGCAGGTAGCAAGGAGAAAAACTGATAAAACAAATAATATTGCTTTCTTCATTATGTATCTTTTTGAAATTAAAAGAGCAAATATAACCATTAAATTCTGGTTTGGATTTTTAGCTTCAGCCGAAATCCCTGTTCACCATATTAATCTCTGAGCACCTTTGCAGTAAACTGCAACAAAAAGATGTCAAAAAAACTTATATTTGTTTATTAACATTCAAATAAGAATCAAAACGTAAATATTGCTGATATGGCAAATAATGAATTAAAAATAAGCGATAGCTATCAGACAGTTATTGGGGATTTCCCGAAGGTTGGTATCCGTCCGGCTATTGATGGTCGTATGAATGGTGTACGTGAATCCCTCGAGGATCAGACCATGAGTATGGCCAGAATAGCAGCAAAACTCATTACTAAAAATCTGAAATATCCTGATGGCAATCCTGTTGATTGTGTGATAGCCGATAGTTGCATAGGGGGTGTTGCAGAGGCAGCTATGTGTGCCGAAAAATTTAAAAAGTCTGGCGTGCTGGTCAGCCTTACTGTTACTCCCTGCTGGTGTTACGGCAGTGAAACCATTGATATGGATACCGAGATGCCCAAAGCTATATGGGGATTCAACGGAACAGAGCGCCCCGGGGCCGTTTATCTGGCAGCAGCACTTGCCGGCCATACGATGAAAGGACTTCCGGCATTTGGCATTTACGGGCATGACGTTCAGGATACAGACGATCAGTCAATCCCTGAAGATGTAAGTGAAAAAATACTCAGTTTTGTACGTGCCGGCCTTGCAACAGCTTATATGAAAGGTAAATCATACCTGTCGATGGGTTCGGTGTCAATGGGTATTGCGGGGTCGATAGTAAGAGAGGATTTCTTCCAGGAATATCTTGGTATGCGTAATGAATATGTTGATATGAGTGAATTCACACGCCGCCTGAATGAGGAGATTTATGACAAGACCGAATATGAGAAAGCGCTTGAATGGACAAAGCAGAACTGCAGGGAAGGAAGAGACCTTAATACTAATCCCAAAACACGGGCACAGAAAGACAAAGAATGGGAAATTGTTGTCAAAATGGCAATCATCGCCCGCGATCTGATGGTAGGAAATCCCAGGCTGAAGAAACTGGGTTTCGGTGAAGAAGCTCTCGGACATAATGCGATCCTGGCCGGATTCCAGGGACAACGTCAATGGACCGATCATATGCCTAATGGTGATTTCCTTGAAGCCATTCTCTGTTCATCATTCGACTGGAACGGTATCAGACCTCCTTATCTTGTTGCCACTGAGAACGATGCAATGAACGGAGTGCCGATGCTTCTGGGTTACCTGCTTACCAATACTGCACAGATGTTCTCAGATATCCGTACCTACTGGAGCCCTGACGCAATTAAGAGAGTAACTAAAACTAAACTATCCGGACTGGCAGCTAACGGAATTATCCATCTTATTAATTCCGGGGCTTCTGCACTTGATTTTTCCGGGAGGCAGACCAGAAAAGCTGAATCGGTTATCAAACCATTCTGGGAGATTACAGGAAAGGATGCAGCTGCCTGTCTGAAAGCTACACAATGGCCACCGGCTAACAGAGGATATTTCAGGGGCGGTGGATTCTCATCACAGTTCGATACAAAAGGTGTTATGCCAATTACAATCTCAAGGATAAATCTCGTCAAAGGATTGGGACCTGTGCTTCAACTGGCTGAGGGATGGACTGTTGAACTACCTCCCGGAATTCACAAAATACTAACTGACAGGACAGATCCAACATGGCCAACAACATGGTTTACACCAAGACTTACAGGTAAAGGGGCATTTACCGATGTCTATTCAGTTATGGCAAACTGGGGTGCCAATCACTCCGCATCAAGCTATGGACATACCGGAGCCGACCTTATCACCCTTGCTTCGATACTGCGTATACCCGTTTGTATGCACAATGTAAGCGATGATAAAATATTCAGGCCAAGCGCATGGAACGCTTTTGGAATGGATAAAGAAGGATCGGATTACAGAGCTTGTATGAACTATGGAGCATTATATAAATAATTTAACACCAATGGAAACCACATCTGAAACCAAAAAAATTGAGATCGATCACGAAATTATCAGTAATCTCAATACTACAAGAAAATGGACTATGTTTCTTGCAATCCTCGGATTCATATTTCTGGGATTCATAATAGTATTTGGTCTGATTGCCGGAACTTTTCTTTCAACCTTCAAATCAAATGAGGTTAATCTCGGGATACCGGAATCATTAATGATCATTATGTTTATTGTTATAGCCGCAATTTACTTTTTCCCGGTTTATTTCCTGTTCCAGTTTTCAAGACACACTTCAAAGGCCGTGGAAACTCTTGATAAACAGGATTTAAATAAAGCTGTTAAAAATCTCAAGGCTTATTTCACTTATATCGGTATTATGGCAATAGTTGTAATCTCGATTTATATTATGGCAATAATAATTGCAGGAGCATCAATGTCATTCCTGAAAGGAGTGGGTTAAAACATTATTGTATATTATACATCTTTTTTATGCCTAAAGGGGATATCGTACTTGTTTTCGATTGCGGAGCTACAAATGTCAGAGTAGTTGCAATTAATGCTAATGGTAATATTCTTGCTTCGGAATCCTACTCCAACAATACACGACCCGACCCATTTTTCCCATCTTACCGTATATGGGATGTAAAAGAGATATGGGGGAAAATGTGTATTGCTTCAAAAAAGGTTATCAGCCGTATTAACCGGGATAATATTACAGGTGTAACCGTAACTACTTTTGGTGTTGACGGTACCCTCTTTGACCGGTCGGGTGAAATGCTTTATCCCGTTATCTCATGGCAATGTGAAAGAACTGCTCCTGTGATGGCCAATATCGGAAAGTATATCCCACTGGCTGATCTTTACGGTGAATCCGGAGTATTGCCCTTCAACTTCAATACAATAAATAAACTGATATGGTTTATCGAACAAAAACCCGAATTGGTCGAAAAATGTTACAGGTTTTTATTCATGCCTTCAATATTCATTTTCCTGCTTACAGGTGAGATGTTTAATGACTCAACTATGGCAGGAACCTCAATGATGACAGATCTCAGGGTAAGGAATTTTTCAGGAAATATTACAGGTAAGATCGGGTTCCCTGATGAAAAATTTGGTACGACGATTGAACCTGGTAACATTACCGGAAAAATTACATCTGTTGCATCTTCCGTAACAGGAATTCCTGAAGGATTGCCGGTTATAGCAACCGGTCATGATACCCAGTTTGCTATCTTCGGATCGGGAGCTGAAAAGAATCAACCAGTACTCAGTTCGGGTACATGGGAAATCCTGATGGTAAGATCTGAGAGGTACAGGTCAGAAGAAGAACAGCTTGAAATGGGGATCACAACAGAACTCGATTCCAGGCCCGGATTATATGACATCGGTAACCAATGGATCGCATCCGGAGTGCTTGAGTGGGCGCGCAGAAATCTTTACAGCGATATTAAAAAGGATGTTTATGAGGTGATGATAAAAGGTGCTGAAAAAGTACCCTGGGGATGCAACGGAGTAAAGGTGATCCCGAAGTTCTATGAAGAGTTTAAGGGAAAACCCGGTGGTCAGATATCCGGACTTACCATGGAATCAACAAGGGATGAGATCTACCGGGCAATGCTGGAATCGCTTTCGGAACGCCTGGTAGAAGGTAAAAACGCACTTGAAAAAGCCGGAGGATTTAAGACTGAGAGTATTTTATGTGTTGGCGGCGGTTCAAAAAACAGGTTATGGAACAGATTAAGAGCTGATTATACCGGTGTCCCTGTCAGGATCATTGATCAGAAAGAAACAACTGTACTTGGTGCTTCACTGTTTGTCCAGGCAGCTTGTGGTAATTTTTCTTCCCCTGAAGAGGCAAGATCGGCAATTGAATATAAAACTGAGATCATTGAACCAGGGAAATAATCCCCTCAACCCCCATGCCCCCTAATCCCTCCCGTTTCGCGGGAAAGGGGGGCTATTCAAAAGAAGGGGTATTTAGGGCAAAAAAAGAATGTTACCAAAATATCCAATTAATAATACAACCATGGAAATTGCTTTTTTTAACGGAGACTATTTGCCAAGAGATCAGATTAAAATCAGTCCTGATGACCGGGGATTTCTTTTTGCTGAAGGTATCTATGAAGTTGTCAGATGGTATGGTGGATTTTTCTACGATATGGAGAGCCATCTTGCCAGACTGAAAAGAGGTCTGGAGGAAATCAGAATCGTGTGGCCGGAAGCGGATTCATTTCCTGTTATTACCGGAGAACTGATAAAAAGAAATAATCTTGATAATACTCCTGCACTTGTATATATCCAGGTTACCAGAGGAGCAGCGAAACGTACCCATGCTTTCCCTTCACCCCAGGTAAGCCCTACTGTATATTCCTTTGCGAGGGATTTTATTCCTGAGAATGCAGGCCAAGAAGCCGGGATTGGTGTTATGCTTAAAAATGATCTGAGATGGGCCAGATGTGATATCAAATCAGTGGCTCTTCTTCCGAACACTCTCAGCTTCCAGGAGGCACTGGATAACGGATGCTTCGAATGTGCATTTGTCCGGAATGGATTCATAACCGAATGCACTCATTCCAATATTTTTTTTGTTATCAACGGTACTCTATATACCCATCCCGAATCACCATTTATTTTGTCAGGTATCACACGTAAGAACATCCTCCGGATTGCCAGGAAAACGGGTATAACTGTAAAAGAAGAGCCGGTACCTGAAAAAAATCTAAGTGAAGTCAGTGAGGTTTTTATCTCAAATACCTCAGGAGAGGTAACCCCTGTTATCACTATAGGCAGCCTGACTGTAGGAAATGGAAAACCCGGACCCGTAACACATATGATCAGGGAAAAATTTAACGAGGAGATCTTTACCCTGAAAGGTTAGGAATCTCCCTGCACAAGGAAATTCAATTTTTCTATATTTGCACAAATCTTACAGATGTTATGAGCAATATGGAATTGAGCGAACAGGAGCGGATCAGAAGGGAATCGCTTGTTGAACTCAGAAAGCTTGGCATTGATCCCTACCCTGCTGCTGAATATAAAACCAATGTGTTTGCAAAGGATATCCTTGATAATTATGACTCTGAACAGAATAATTTCCAGGATGTGTCACTTGCGGGTCGCATAATGAGCCGACGCATAATGGGTAATGCCTCATTTGCAGAGCTTATGGACTCATCCGGCAGAATTCAGATCTATGTCCGCCGTGATGATATATGTCCGGGCGAGGATAAAACAATGTACAATACTGTATTCAAGCGTCATCTCGACATCGGTGATATTCTTGGAGTTAAAGGACATGTGTTCAGGACACAGATGGGGGAAATAACTATTCATGTTAAGGAATTCAAATTGTTATGCAAGGCATTACATCCCCTTCCGGTAGTAAAAGAGAAAGATGGTGTTCTGTATGATGCAGTTACAGATCCGGAAATGCGATACCGTCAGCGGTATGTTGACCTGATAATAAATCCTCATGTACGTGATGTTTTCCGTAAAAGAACGCAGGTCATTCAGTCGATGCGTGAACTTTTCAACTCAAGAGGCTACCTCGAAGTGGAAACACCTGTTCTTCAGCCTATTCCCGGAGGAGCAGCAGCCAGACCATTCATCACACATCATAACACTCTTGATATACCTCTTTACCTGAGAATCGCAAATGAACTATACCTCAAGCGCCTGATTGTGGGGGGATATGAGGGGGTCTACGAATTTTCAAAAGACTTCAGGAACGAAGGTATGGACCGCAGCCATAATCCTGAGTTTACCATTATGGAAATATATGTTGCATACAAGGATTATAAATGGATGATGGCTTTTGTTGAAGAGATGTTCGAGAAGGTAGCACTCGACCTGCATGGGAAGACACTCATACCCTACGGTAACAAAGAGATTGAGTTCAAAAGGCCTTACCCCAGGGTAACAATGCTGGATTCCATTAAAGAATATGCAGGCTTTGATATTTCAGGTATGAGCGAGGATCAGGTAAGGGATGTATGTGATAAGCTGGATATAGATCACGATCCCAGCATGGGTAAGGGTAAGCTTATTGATGAGATTTTCAAGGAGAAGTGTGAGCCGCATTTTATCCAGCCGACATTTATCACTGATTATCCCATTGAAATGTCGCCACTTGTAAAAAAACATCGTAAGAACTCTGAGCTAACCGAACGATTTGAGCTTATCATCAACGGTGAGGAGATGTGTAATGCCTATTCGGAGCTGAACGATCCCATTGACCAGCTGGAGAGGTTCGAGGACCAGCTCAAGCTTTCCGAAAAAGGCGACAACGAAGCCATGCTCATAGACATGGATTTTGTACGTGCCCTTGAGTACGGTATGCCACCCACCTCGGGTCTTGGAGTAGGTGTCGACAGGCTCACCATGCTTATGACCAACCAGCCCTCGATACAGGATGTGCTGTTTTTCCCGCAGATGAGGCCAGTGGCCAGTCGGCAGTCGACAGTCGACAGTCCGCAAAAATATACGGATATTGGTATTCCGGAAGAATGGATAGAACCGTTGCAAAAGCTGGGATATACAACAATTGAGAAGCTCAAAGGAGTGGATAAGCCTGGCAAACTTGCTAACGATTTGAATGGTTACAATAAGAAGAACAAACTTGGTCTGCCCGGATTAAGTCCGGAGACTGTTTCCGCCTGGTTGACCTCCTGAGGAACTGAAAAGACATTAAGTTTTCCGGTTAAAAAAAAATTTTGCTTTTAAACTCCCTTTAACCTAATTTTATGATTACTAATCTCAAAATCTATTGAAAATGGCAGAGAATTTCATTAATTATAACAGCCTTTCCATCTGGGGTATTCTCATGCGGTTCGGCGTCAATATGGTTTTCCTTTTTATCCTCATCAGGTTTATTTATTTCAGATATTCAAAAAAAGAAAAATTCCTGTTTACATTTTTCCTGATAGGGATAACTGTTTTCTTTATCTGCTCCATGTTAAGAAAAGTCGAAATAAATGTAGGTATTGGTCTGGGATTGTTTGCCATCTTTGCCATTCTCCGGTTCAGAACTAGGAATTTCAGTACAAAGGATATGGCATATATCTTTGCCACCATCGGAGTTTCAGTTATCAATTCCCTGAGTATGACAGATTTTCCATTTGTGGGTTTTCTGATTATCAACGTTATAATTGTTCTTTCTACTTTCTTACTGGAGGAGTTCCTGCGGAAAAATTCGTTTAATAGTCACACGATCATATATGATAATCTCAACTTGCTGAAACCAGGTTCTAAAAATAAACTATTAAAGGATTTATCATCACGCACTGGCCTTAAGATTTTAAAGGTTAAAATCAGAAGTATTAATTTTAAAAGGGATACTGCTGAACTGGACATTTTTTTTAAGGAATAGAAATTACTGAGTAGATTCTCGCTCCCATTCTGTTTCATATTCTCTGACACAAGTTTAACAGGAGACAGAAAATCTTCGTGCATTAAATTATTTGCGTTTAATGAATTGTTAGCATAACTTTATAGTTTTAAATAACATACTCCCGGAGAAATGGCTGGAAGACCCAATAAATTCTCCAGATTCTGGCAGGAGGTTAAACGGCGAAAAACCGACAGGGTGATTGTTTTATACGCTGCTGCTGCATTCACCATTCTTGAGTTAGCAGATATTCTTGCCCCTGCCCTGTCGTTTCCCGACTGGACCATAACATTTTTAATTGTTATACTGGCAATAGGATTTCCTGTTACTGTTGTCTTTTCGTGGTTCTTTGATTTCACGCCTGGGGGAATAGAGAAGACAAAGCCTGTAAGTGAAAAAAAGAAACATAAAGAGGAAGCGGAACTCAGGACATGGAAAAGCACAACCCTGATAAGTATTATTGTAATCATTGCCCTGATATTTTACAATATAGTAAAAGGCAGCATCGGGGCACATGAAATAAGAAGACTAGAGAAAACAATTGCAGTAATACCTTTTGAAAATCTGAGCGGGAACAAAGAGAATGAATGGTTTGGCGATGCCCTTACTGACGAAATCATAATGCAATTATGTAAAATCAACACATTCGATGTCCGGTCGAGAACTACAATGTTGCAGTATAAACAAACAAAAAGGCAAGTCCTGATATTGCGAAGGAGATAAATGCAAATTTCCTTGTTGAAGGTACCACACAATTGATAGGTGATCGGTTCAGGATCCGTGTTCAGCTGATACGTGGAGCTAAAGATGCACATATTTGGGTTGAGACTTACGACGGCAATACAGAGGATATCCTTTCTGTTCAGATCGATATTGCGAAAAAGATTGTTGCTGCGCTGGATATGGTTCTTACTCCGGAAGAAATCAACCAGATTGAGAAAAAACCGACAACCGATTTCAAAGCGTACTCTGAATATCTTTCCGCAAATAGAATCAGTGATGAAGCCAAGTATTTCTTTCTCAGGGGGAACATGTACATTGATTCAACAATCATCGAATCTGCAATTGAAAGCTATAATAAGGCTATTGAGTATGATCCGTCATTTGCCCTGGCTTATGCAAAACGGGCAATTTCTTATTCGACCAGTTATTATCTTGGAGCCAGAGATCCGAACATTGTAACTAAGTGTAAAGAAGATATTGAAAAAGCACTGAAAATAGATCCAGAATTAGCTGAAGCCCAGATAGCTTATGGATTTTATTATTATTACTGCAAACAGGATTATCCGGAAGCCCTGAAACATTTTAAGAATGCATCAGACAAGAATCCTGATAACTGGGAACCTATCTTCTATATGGCATCGGTCCATAGAAGATATGGTAACTGGGCTACCTCTCAGTCATTGATGACAAGAGTTTTGAAATATAATCCACAGGATGCTCTTGTACTAACAAATATCGGGGTATCATATGATTACCTGAGAAAATATGATTCTGCCCGGATTTATCATGAAAATGCTATTAATGTTATGCCAAAATGGGAATCACCATATATTAATAGTATAGAGAACCTGATTCTTAATAGTGGTACAACTGAAGAAGCAAGAAATTTACTTGATACAGCCATTACCAAAACCGGAAAGAGTTTTCTTAGTTTAAAGATATTACTGGATATTTATGATAGAAAATTTGAAGAGGCCTTAATTGAGACAAAAAAGATACTGAATAAAGAGGATCTGTCAGATAGGACATTTCCAAATGATTATAGTGATAAGCTTTTGCTTTGCGGCATGGTTAACAGATATCTGAACAATTCTGATGCTTCAAAGGCATATTTCGATTCTGTACTTGTCGTTCTGAATAAAGAGTTGGATAAGGATCCGGAAAATGCCGAGCTTTACAGTAAGATAGGTATTGCCTATGCAGGATTGAAAAATAAAATGAAAGCCGTTGAGGCTGGCAAAAAGGCTGTGAAGCTGACGGAAGATAATGTACTTAAAGAAATGGACCGGAAAGAAGATCTTGCAAGGATCTTTATAATGCTTGAAGATTTCGAAAGCGGTTTAAAACAAATTGATTACCTCCTAAAGAATCCTTCTTGTTTTTCATTAAAGTTATTGCAGGTCGATCCGGTCTGGAAGCCATTAATATTTCATCCTGAATTTCAAGACTTATTAATAAAATATTCAAAAATATAGCACCAAACAGACAGGCTTGAACAAATATGTCAAATTTTAAAAAAAACACTATGGAAAAAGGATTTTACCCCCAGGACTATGTTACGTTTTCCGAAGCACCGCATTCTGGAGTTTCGCTAAACTATGAACAGACTCTTAGTATGCTTAGGTTCATTAATGATTATGTATCAGCTTGCGATAAGGCAAAAAATACCTGCCTCACAGAATGTGAAAATGCCAAAGAGGAACTGAGCAACAAGATTGAAAATCTAATTAAGGAGATACCAAAAAGTAAAAAACAGTAAAAATATTCTTATTTACAAATCTGGATTATAATATGTCCCATAATAAAATGCTTAATATGGATATTATTTTCATGGAGTATGAGAGCCTGTCTGTTTTATTTTAAATAATCATGAATAATCATACGGTTGCTCTGATCGCATTTGATGAATTCGAAAATCTTGGTATCCGTTATCTGGCTTCTGTGTTAACCGAGGCAGGATATGAGCCACAGATAATTGATTTCCGGCGCGGCAAGAAACTGATACTGGACGATCTGAAAAAACTGAAACCACTGGTTACTGGTTTTTCTGTTATCTATCAGTATTATATTTATGATTTCAAAGAGTTAATCAACTATCTCAGAAAAGGAGGAATTAAATCTCACTTCACCGCAGGAGGTTATTATGCAAGCCTCCGATCTGAAGAGCTTTTTGAATTTATTCCTTGGCTTGATTCCATAGTCAGGTTTGATGGAGAATATACTCTCCTTGATCTTGTCAGATGTATAAATTCCGGAACTGACTGGAGGAGAGTATCAGGTATTGTTTTCAGGAACAATGGGAAAATAATGTTCAATCCACTGCGATACCCTGAAACTGATCTTGATAAATTCCCCTTCCCAAAACGGTCACCTCTTACAAGGTATGGATTTGATAAGAAATCTGCTACACTTCTGGCAGGCAGAGGTTGCGTTAATAATTGCTCCTTCTGCAATAACAGGGAATATGGCAGACAGTCTTCAGGACCCATAAAACGCATAAGAAATCCTGAAAGGGTTGCAGAAGAGATGAGATTTCTACATAACCAAATGGATTGTTCAATATTTCTGTTTCAGGATGATGATTTTCCGGTAAAGACTGAAAATGGATCAGGAATTATATTTCGTTGTTCAGACACTATTACAAAATGACACCTGAAGTTCCGGCAATCGCTATTAATGCAGCAAAAACTGTGTCTCAGAGCAATCTGTTTTTACTGGATACAATGATGGAACTTGCAACTATTTTTGAGTCGGGTAAATTTAATAATGGTAATTACAACGAGTTTAAAAGTTACAGAAAAAAATAAAATCACACCACGATCATTATAAGGAACAGATAAATATCTGCATGCATAAGCTGTTTCAGCTTGCTGAATATCAGGAATTACATCAGCTAATCAATTATTGATTTTTTCTTTATCTTTCGCGGCTGAACTGAAACAAAAACCCGATCTGAAATATGTTTCTATGGAAAAGAAAACCTCCGTTTTTAATGGTCTGTGGACTAACATAAAAGACCATCACCAGAGTAATAAACAAAGAGGTATTTATGGTTACATGTGGTGGACTTCTCTGAAAATAGTTGCCATTTATGGACTTATATTAATCGCGGTTGTCCTGATTGGCAAATATTTGATAGACTTTGACCGCTTCTTTTCTTTTTTGACTGATAATCTGCCGGATGTTCTGGTAATTGCTGTATTCACAATCTCAGAATCCTTTTTAGGTATGATCCCACCTGATCTTTTTGTTATCTGGGCATCCAAATTCAATTCACCATTCCTCTTTCTGACGTTGCTCGGGATACTCTCCTATATTGGCGGAGTACTTTCATATCTGATCGGGAACTGGTTTTCAAGACAACGCCGGATAAAAGCTTATTCAGAGCGGGCTCTGGAAAAATATATCCGGTTAGTCAGAAAATGGGGAGGAGCTTTTATAATTATTGCTGCTCTCTTTCCTCTGTCACCATACTCAATGGTAGTTATCGCAGTAAGCCTGCTGAAATATCCGTTTAAACTATACCTTCTTTTCAGTATTTCGAGAATTGCCAGGTTTCTTATTCAGGGTATTCTCTATCTGAACATTCTTAATTTCGATTCCTTAGTTGCTTAATCCTCCCTGAGCTCTCATAACGCACCTGAACATTTCTTATATTACTAACTGCCTGATTCTTTTATTTTTATGGCACCAAAATATGTTACAAGTCTTTGGAGGACGTTGAAATAAAGGATAATGTACAATAACAGGGAACTGATCCAGATAACTGCCAGATTGAACCAGTAAGTATCAATCTTTAACTCTCCGATCTGTTTATAGGGAGCATAAAAATGGGCCCTTCCATAATTTGATACAGGTTTCATAAAGACAGGTTCATACTTTTGGACAATCCGCTCAGGTGTCTCATATGACTTATCAAGAACCTCTTCGTTTAGCAAAATACTTGCCAGTCTTTTATTATAATAATCATCCTTCAGTTTTACATATTCTTCATTACCAATGGCTCTAATAATAGAATCTGTTACCTCTTCTTTGAGCTTAAGCGCATCATTACTCAATCCCCGGAAATGTTTTGCCAGGTAATCAAGGTATTTTTCAGTGTTAGTAACAGTTGCTGAATCCAGATTCTCTTTAGTTAGCTCCGCTGGCAAAAATTCAGGCCATCCATAACCGGCCAGATCTGATAACTGTTTAATATATTTGTTAAGTTTGAAGCAGTTGTTTGCCACAACAGTACTTTCAGTCTCTGCTTTAACACACTCCTGAATGTAGCCTTTAAGATTATCGATCAGGAACTCAGCATAGTAGTAATTCTGGCTCTCTGCCATTTCATAGTCAAAGATATTTATTTCAAACCTGTTCTTCTTGAATTGTTCAACAGCAAGGGCCTCAAATGACCAGCGTGCAACCATAAGATCACCGATTACCGGAACAAACTGAAACGAAGAATAGCTGGTTCTGTGGAGCCTGTCGAATTTTACCAGTACTCCGCTCAAAAGCAATTGAGGGATGAGAATAAACGGAATAAGAATATAGACCGTAATGACTGACTTGAATGCCGATGAGATGTTTAATCCTATCATATTTGCACAACATGCTGTAGAAAACAGAATAAGCCAGTAGCTGAATGTCATTCCCCTGATCTCAAGAATAAGATTACCTACAAGGATAAATGATATGGTCTGGATCGCTGAGATCAGGAACATTATAATCATTTTGGAATTCAGGTAACTGAACCAGCTGAGATTGAGGAAGGATTCCCTTTTAAGTATTTTCCTGTCCTTCACTATTTCCTCGGCACTGATCATCAGACCAAGGAAAAGTGCCGTAATGACACACATAAAAAGATATGCAGCAAGGTTTTCATTCTCGATGAAAAGGTATGAATCCCCTTTAACAAATCTTGTAAAATAACCTAACAATAATGCAAGCAATGGAGCTCCCAGAAGACTTATCAGAATGTATTGCCTGTTTGCCAGTTTAGATAACAGATCCCTGCGGAAAAATATAACCATTTGTTTAAATAGTTCTGGAACACTGTAGTAACTATCAGGTAGCTCTTCCTTTGGACCAGGAGTAATCTTTATTTTGCTACTTATATTCTCTTTAAACTTGTCATACCATTCCTCAGGAGCAACCTTCCTTGTTTGAGTCAGTTTTCCGCGTTCATCAACTATCTTTGTTTCAACAATCTGCAATATCTGTTCGGTATTAATATTTCCGCATTTGGTGCACTGGTCCTCTTCAGGATTTGCATGTTGGCTAAGGGTTTTAAAATAGACTATCGCTTCGTTGGGATTGCCGTAGTAGATCTGGTATCCTCCCTTATCGAGAATAATGATCTTGTCAAACAGTTTGTAAAAATCGGAACATGGCTGGTGAATATTAACAATTACAAGTCTTCCCTTATATGTCTGTTCTTTCAGTAAATTAATAACTACCTCGGAATCGACTGAAGAAAGACCTGATGTTGGTTCGTCAACAAATAAGATATATGGCTCTCTAACAAGCTCAAGTGCAATATTTATTCTTTTCCGCTGGCCTCCGCTTATCACTTTATCGAGTTTGCTTCCAACCTTAAGGTCTTTTATTTCGTAAAGGTCGAGGTCTGTCAGAATCCTGTCAACAATCTTCTTTATCCTGTGATGCCTGAACCTGTCAAGGCACATTCTTGCACTGTAATAGAGGTTCTGATAAACGGTAAGCTCCTCTATCAAGAGATCGTCCTGTGGTACAAATCCTATTACTCCTTTTACCTGACTCCTCTCTTTAAAATTGTTAAGATTGTACCCGTTAATAAAAATATCCCCGCTCTGAGGTTTAAGATTTCCATTCAGTAAATCTAACAGTGTAGACTTACCGGTTCCACTTACACCCATAACACCAACCAGTTGCCCCGATTCGCCCTCAAAATTGAAATTCTGAATGCCATTCTCGCTGTCCTGGAATCTGTAGACCACATCTCTGGCTTTAATGGAAACCCTGGCTTTAAGTTTTGATTCGTTGAAGAGCTCAAATATTTCCGTATAATAAATTGTCTTTAACCCATGACCCTTTATTGTTGAACCATTATCAAACAGGTATGTTTGATTAGGTAAGACAGGCTGACCGTTAAGGTAAAGCTCTCCATGACCTGTATATCTGAAAATGAATGTCTTTGCGCTGGTTATATTAAGGAACATCAGTTCTCCTGAAATGTTACTGTTAAAAACATGTTTTACTTTAGGGTATTCACAGGTTCTGTTATTATTAACAAGCAGCAGTTTCTCCTTTTCATAGATTTTATTTACCGGATCGATAATAAAGCTTTTAATATTTTTATATTCATTCTCCGGTATATTCAGAGCCAGGGCAACTGTCATAAGGAAATCCAGCTCATTTTCAGTTATCTCCTCTCCGTAAGAAATAAAATCGATAAGCTGTATAATAATATAGATCTTCTGTTTCTGACGTAATTCTTCATTTATACTGTCACATATCTTCTTTATCCTCATGGCTTTGGAGGATGAGATATCCTCATCTCCCTCACTTCCACCTTGTGCTCCTTCAACAGAATATAATTCGAGACTCTCATCAAACATCTTCATGTACCGTTCAACCAGCTCACTGCTCAGATGATTATCGAGAAATGACTTGACAATATTCCTTTCTTTCTTCGATATTTCACTTATGCTGCGGATATCACTGATCAGGGCGAACAGTTGCATCAAGGCTCTTAAGATAGGTTCACTCATATAGGTCCTGGTTTAGATCATGGTAAATTTAGTAATAATTCAGACTAAATTATATATTCTCAGCCTCCCATGCAAAAGCAACAACTGAACTGGTTTTGGATTAACAAAGTACGAAGTTATAACCTCCGGATTGAGTTCTTATGATTTAATGTCATAAATTACTGTTTAAATGAAACTTAAAACAACCAAATACGTATAAGTATTCCGAAAGTATTAAGTATTGTTGTCTGCTAAAGTCATTATGTCTGTTATTAAAAAAATTATTTCAGTACTTGTTCTGGTTTCCTGTAATTCTATTTTAAACGGGCAACAGGTACCTTTTAACCCCGTATCCTACAAAATATTTATTCCTTCTTTGCTTAATCCTGCTATCGCTGGCAGTAAGGATTTCTTTTCTACTGACATAATAGCTGGTTTCTATGCGAAAAACTATTCCCAGGTTCTTTCCGGAAATGCGAGGATTATTAAAAAAGTACCGCAATATGTTTCATCATACGTAGCTCCCAAATTTACAGGAATTGGAATAGGTTATGCCGTTTTTAATGAAATGAATAGTGATTCCAGGAATATTGGCCTCAGCGCAGCAGGATCATATCACCTGACACTTAATAAAAAAGCACTCTCCTTTCTGTCTATTGGAATAGCCGCCAAGGGAATTTACCATCACTATGATGGTGATTCTGATCTCAACATCCCGGTCAAAGATTTCTACATTCCTGGTTTGGATGCAGGATTATATTTTTATAATCCAAGTTTCTATGCAGGTATTTCTGCAACAAATATTCTCGGAAGACCTGTAGATCCTGACACACTGAATACTTACATAATACCTATCTCCCGTCAGTATTTTTTTCTGGCAGGATTTAAGTTTTTAATCAGCCGGCCCCTTAAGCTTGTTCTCGAACCATCTGTCATTCTTATGACAGACGATACACTCTCACTGGATATCAAAGAAACAATCAAACCTGCGTTAAGACTATATGCAGGAGATTTCTGCCTCGGAACATATTTCAATGACCTTGATAAAATATCTTTCTTTTTTGAGTTCAGATATCCCAGATTTTATATTGGTACTTTTTTCGAGCTCCCAAAGGATACTCCCTTCTATAAAAAATCATTGACAGCTGAATTAGTCCTCGGATTTAACCTTTCAAGCAACAGTTCGGGATATACCGATCGCAGTCGCTGGTAAAACTCTTTTTAATTAGGATTATGAAAAAGCTAACAGGAATAACAATAATATTATGCATGATACACTGTTCAGGTGAATCATTTGCATATAGCAACGGTAATATCTGCAAATCATCCTCTTATCCGGAGATGATTACCGTTAAAGATACCTCAATCCAGAATCATTTCTTTAAAGTAGATTCTTTCGATCTGGAAATCATTCCCCCTTCTTCAGGGATTCAATATTATAAAGATGGAATTGTATATCTTGCCAAATCAAAAGATGAAAAAAGAATGTTGTCTTCGCATATTTCATTCGGTGCTATACAGGCATATCATGCCCTGGTGACTGATACAGCATTAAGCTATTCCAGTTTGTTTTCAACTGCTTTTCCCTTCGATTACCCTTGCGAAGCCATCACCTTCAACAATGACTGCTCAGAAATGTTTTTTACAAAACGGGCAAAGAAAAATTATCTGGAAAAAATATGGCAGGCACAATTAACAAAAGGATCAAATAATCAGGAAAAATGGATAAGTTATGATAATCCTCTCGATTTCTGCAATGATAATTCGATCTATACCCATCCCACTTTATCCTCAGATGAAAAAATTTTAGTGTTTGCATCCAACAGGGAGGGAACTCATGGAAATATGGATCTGTTCCTAACCCTGAAAGATGGAGAAGAATGGATGGATCCAGTAAACCTTGGAGCAAACATCAATACAGAAGGAAATGAACTTTTCCCCTGCCTTGATTCGGAAAACAATCTGTTTTTCTCATCTGACGGTCGTAAAGGATTAGGAGGATTCGATATCTATATGTGTAAATTTGATGGTAAATCATGGGGTTATCCTCTACACCTCACACAGGTGATAAACAGCGAGAACGATGATATAGCTTTTACCATAAACAGAAACAATGGCAGATCTGCTTTCTATACATCACGACAGAGGTCAGGAAAGACCACGCAGTTATTCAGGGTAGTTTTAAATAAACAGTATATATCTGATAATATTAAGGATTTGACGGATGCTTTTATTAATATTACCCCTGCTGACAAAACAATGCAGGTTAATCTACCTGAACTCCTGGTTGAAAAGGTTATTATTCCAGAAAAAGAAACCAAAGCAGAACCAGTAAAAAAAGAAGAGGTTAAGATTGCTGAAATCCCGGAGAAAAAGAGTTTTGTGCCTGAAGATATTGTTGCTAAACCTGTT
>Ga0315544_1000248_pt1 | contig 53221 bp, 44 predicted proteins | sample SalMarSW160130MG_2_FD_202543 | JGI IMG/M metagenome (GOLD analysis project Ga0315544, IMG submission 202543) | Salt marsh sediment microbial communities from the Plum Island Ecosystem LTER, Massachusetts, United States - Salt Marsh Sediment SW1601-130 ...
GCCAAGCTAAATTAAAATACCTTGAATACACAAGCCCTTCAAAAGCTCATCCATCTTTCTGGGCAGGATATGTTTTATTGGGAAATACTGCAAGAATATACAACAAAAGTACTTTTCTAATCTGCTTCTTAATATCTGGAGTTATTTTAATTATTTTCTTATTCAATCTTAGATGGCTAATCAATAAATATAAAAAGGCTAGAATCTAAGCTTCTTTAATATTTGTTTCGCTTCATCATTTTTGTATCTCTGCCTTTTCAATATTTCCTCAAAATAGTCTTTGGCTTTCATTTTTTGCCCTAATTTTAAATAACATAAAGCTAAATACCAACGAGATTCATCTGAATATTTATTGTTCTTCAGTAATAAGATTTTAGTGAAATTCTCTATTGCACTTTGGAATTGCCAAAGTTCTAAGTAGACCAATCCTTGATAAAAATATCTATCTAGGCTGGACGAATCCTTGTTATGAGATCCTTTAAACTCATTTAAGACACCATAATAATTCCCAATAGCATAATATTCTTTTATTTTTGATAATTCGTAATTATATTCTTTGTATATATCTTCTTTATACGGTCTATAATATTTATTAAATAAATCATCTTCAGATAAAACTCTGAGATTGAGTATATAGGAAACACCGACATAAATGAAAAATAAAATGACTAATAAAATAGAATACAACCCAATGCGTTTTGAACCCAAATATTTATAAAATAATAAAGCTGAATTTTTAATTTCCTTTATTTTAGACAATTCGTCTATTTTCTCTTTGATTTCTGAGTTCTCATATAGCATCTTTTTTTGTTCATTATTTATTCTATTTATATCATATTTTAGGTCCTTATATTTATTATTTATTTGTGTTATTTTTTCTGACATACAAGTTTCTAATTCGGTTGCTTCATTTATTGATTTATCGTGAATAAGGATTAAATTATGTAATTCTTTAATATTAGTCAGCTTTTTATTTTTTAATTCTTTCTCTAAATCTGATGTTATTAATATATTTAAGCTAACGCCAAAATAATTGGCAATCTGCAACAATGTGCTCAAACTTGGTTGTGCTTCACCACGGATATATGACCCAATTACACTTCTCTTTTTACCTATAACACTACCAAATTCATCTCTCGAAATAACTAAGGTTGATAATAAGAACTTTATATTATTTGCAAAATAATTCATAAATATTTACCAATATTATTGTTTTATTGCCAATTATATTGCTATATTTGATTATGCAAAAGTATAAAAATATTTCATTCAGTAAATTAAATTTAAATAATGATTATTGAAAATAGTTTAATTATTAAAAAAAATGCTAATTATTGATCTTATCTTATATGTAATAAAATAGATCTTAATTCTAATAAAAAGTCCAAGGTTCTATAAAATAATAGAAACATAACAAAGATGTATTACTTCCAATAATCAAAATAGACCAAGAAAATATTATTAAATATTTATAAAAAATATAACTGAATAGCAAAAGATATTAATTTGTACTTGATACACTGTTGATGAAAATATGTTTAAAAAATAACTATATTGATTAATAACTAACACAATAAATGTTTTCTTTTAATAACATTATGAAAGAAGTACTACCATATTAATTAAATAACTTAAATAATATGAATTATTTGGAAAAATTACACAGTTTAAAAAATTATATTTTTATTAAAAAGGACCATTTGCATTACAAAATCAAGCTGAGTGAAATTAAATGGATTAAATCAGAAGGCAATTATTTAAATATATTTTGTATTAATTCAAAATACTTAATAAGATTAAGTTTAAAAGAATTTCTTAATAGCCTTCCAGATGATACTTTCATTCAAGTACATAGATCATATATTGTAAATATGCACTATGTAGATGCATTTGGCCCTAGAATGTTGAAAATTGGTAATACATACATCCCAATAGGGCAGTCATATGTGGATAATATTCAAAATAAGCTTAATATATTATTATAAATGATCCCCTTACCATTACTCATTAGTGAATCTGATTAGAACCAATCACAAGGCATCTCACTTTAATATACCAAATTCGAATTATTAAATATTATTATAACCCATATCCAGGATCTTCCGACAAAGAATAAAAAAGGCAACCATAAGGTTGCCCTTTTGTTAAATTTCATACGCCGTTATATGCAAGACATAACGGGATCCCTGTTGACCAGTAACGCTTTTATTGGACTTCTCTATATAATATAAATAAGTAAGATATTACAATAATGGAGGATCTGATGTTCCGCCTTTTATTTTACTAAGCTCTTCGTTATCTAATATTTCAAATTTGTTTTCTTTGTCTTTTCTTTCCTTAAAGTAGTTTAGAGTTTTCATTGGTTGAGGTTTTGTTTTACAGCCTACTCTTTTAAGCCGTAGCCTGCAGCAGGGTCTCTGCTCCAGGCAGGCAAGCTTTTCGGCAAACGCTTTTTATCTTGTATTAGATATTAGTTCCGCGTTTTGTTTAATTTGAATATTAATTACATAAAGAACGAAAAGGTTACCCCTTTTAACTTATTTTTTTGTTTATTTATTTGATTATTTGTCTATTTGTTACTTGTAACCGGATAAATTATTTGATGATTTGATAATTTAGTGATTTGCTGAATAGTTTTTGCTTGCTGAATGACTTACGAAATCCTCGTCTGACAATACTTATACGGACAGGGGCTGTGTAAACAGGGAAACCCATAAGTTGTGTCTTTTCACACCTTACAAACTCTTTATAACTAAATTGTACAATTCAACAATTTAGCAATACTGCAATAGAGCAATAGAGCGAAAGTACAATAAAACAATTCTGTATTATTTATACGGCAATATTGTGGCTTTGTTATTACTGACAAATTCTTTTCTTATATATCTACATTATTTTATATATTGTTTAATTTTATGATTTAAGTTAATGTGCTTTTTATGCCGGGCAGAATTTATATTACTTGTTTACTGTTCATAACCATATGTTATACGGGACATCCTGCCAGATGCATGACTTTAAATCCACCCTATGCAGATAATGAAATATACAAATCTAAAATCGATTCGGTTGAGTTTTACAATAATCTTGGCCTAAAAAAAGGAAAAGAGGGAAATTTTGACACCTCACGAAAATACTTTGCAAAGTCTTTAAATTTATTAAATACCTATGCACCTGAAAACTATGAAAAGCTTGTATATGTTTATACACGTTTAGGAGCTATTAATTCATCCATGTGGAATTTTAATGATGCAATTGCCTTATATAATAAAGCAGAAACTTTATGTCAAAAATATAGCAAGGATAAAAATAAAGATATAGGATTTATCAATTATAGTAAAGGAAGAATTTTTAAAAATCTTGGAGACTACGAAAAGGCCGAACAACACTACCTTAATGCTCTGAATATATTCGAATCTGAGAATTTATTATACTCTGATTTTAAAGATAAATTTGTTAGTATTATTCATATAAATAACAGCTTAGGGGTATTAAATTTTGAACAAAAACAATATGAAGCTGCTGTAAGCTATTATAAAAAATGTGAAAAACTAAGCAAAACCTATTATAAAGAATTTCTTCCTATCGCATATGAGAATATAGGAGATTGCTATTATAAAATGAAGATCTATGATGAAGCTGAGAATTACTTTGAATTAGCTGTAAAATATCATTTAGAAAGCAAGAAACAAGCATATAAATATTTACTTTCAAACGTATATTCCAGCTACAGCCAGCTATGCCTTGAAACAGGACAATTTGATAAAGCCTATAATTTACTTAAAAAGGCCTATGGGATATATATTAACCACTGGGGCGCAAGCCACCCCTATACTTCTGATTGCCTTCTCAACTTCGGCAAATATTTTGAAAAAACAGGAAACATTGATAGCGCATTATTCTACTACCAGAAATCAATAATTGCCCTTGCAGAAGACTTTGATGATTCAAACATTTACAGTAATCCTGAACCCGGTAAGGCAGTCTCTGTCCTTCATCTTATTAACAGCCTCAAACATAAGGCACAGGCATTGTCAAAATACTATAATAAAACCGGCAAAATAAAAGACCTTGAAACGGGCCTTGGCACCTTTGACCTGGCTATCCAGCTTATAGATAACATGAGGCTGGGTTACCAGACTCAGGAAAGTAAACTGTTTTTATCTGAAAACGAAAAACCTACTTATACTAGTGCCATTCATACCGCTTACAGGTTATGGAATATCACTAATGATAAATATTATATCTATAAAGCATTTGAATATGCTGAAAAAAGCAAGGCTGCAGTTCTCCTGGCAGCGCTTAGGACTACCGAGGCCAAAAGCTTTGCTGGCATCCCTGATACATTGCTGCTAAAGGAAAATAACCTTTTGAAAAATATAGCTCTTTATAAGGAACTTATATATGAAGAAAATAGAAATGAAAAACCTGATGAGAACAAAATCAAAAACTGGGAGCAGAAGCTTTTTAATTTAACCGGTGAATATGATAATCTTACAGCCCTTTTTGAAGACAGCTTTCCTAAATACTATTCCCTAAAGTATAATACAGATGTGGCTACTGCAGATTCGCTGCAGCAATTATTAAAAAACACCCAGGCAATAGTTGAATATTCAATATCAGATACATCTTTATTTATTTTTCATATAGGCAAAAATGCCATGAATATTATTCATAAATCAATTGATTCGGCATTTCACAATACACTTAAAAAAATAATTTATTCTCTTAATAATTTTGACTACTCAAAATCACATGCTAAAGATTTGACGAGTTATGTTGAAAATTCATATTATTTATATAATTGCCTTGTGGAGCCTGTAGCAAAGTCTATCAGAAACAAAAAGCTTATAATTGTACCTGACGAGCTGCTTGCTTTTCTGCCCTTTGAAGCCCTGGTAACAGATAAAAATACAGAAGGCAGGTTAAGTTTCAGGAACCTCAGCTACCTGTTATACAAATACCCTGTTTCATATGCTCTCTCATCAACACTATATTTCAGGGAAACCAAATATAAACCTGTTGAGAAAATAAAGAAACTGCTGGCTTTTGCACCTTCCTATAGCGGAGATATAAACACCAGTGAGATTTTAACAAGACAAACTACAAGGCAACATTACAGGAATAACCTATACCCTATACCTGGAGTCAAAGAGGAGGTTATTGGCATAAGCAAAATTATTAAAAGTGATATTTTTGAAGGGGAATATGCTACAGAAAAGATTTTTAAAGATACTGCCAGGTACTATGACATGCTTCACCTTTCAATGCATACAATAATAAATAATATTGATCCTATGTTTTCGAAGCTGGCTTTCACGCTTGCGGGTGACAGTAGTGAAGACGGACTGCTAAATACATACGAGATATATAATATGAATCTTAATGCGAGGCTTGCTGTATTAAGTTCATGCAGCAGCGGCGAAGGCATACTTAATAAAGGTGAAGGAGTAATGAGCTTATCAAGGGCTTTCATGTATGCCGGCTGCCCGGGAATAGTAATGACCTTGTGGGTTATTGAGGACAAATCCGGAGTAAGATTGATGACAAACTTTTATAAAGAGCTTGTTAAAGGCAAACCCAAGGATGAAGCACTAAGAATTGCCAAACTGAAATTTATTGAAGAAGGTAACCTTACAAGGGCTCACCCCTTCTACTGGTCTGCCTATATATGCGTTGGCGATATTGATCCACTTTTTATTCCAAAAATAAAAATCCTTATAATTATCGGGGCTGTAATTGTATTTGTTGCAATACTTATGGTTATAAAAAGAATTCTGAAGAAAAGAAAAACGATGCCTGCTCCTCATGAAAGTCCCTGGTTTAAGGTATAGTTAATCGCCCTTTTATCAAAAATAATAATCCATTCATCAAAATTAAGTGTTAAGGTAGAACATATACACCAGTACTTGCGTATTATGGATTGCGCAAAACTATACCATAAAAAAGACAGTACATTGTATAGATTCCACTTATACAGCCTGCAAAAACAAATCTGCTTCCGGAAAACCATCTATTAATAAGAATAGCATGAACTATTTGAATTATTTTAAAAGATTATTGCCTGTTGTTATATATTTTATAATAGCAGGTTGCATAAATAGCAATGCCCAGGAGGTGATAACACCATCTGCCGGTTATTTTGAAACATCGTCAATGTCATTAAACTGGACAATTGGTGAAATTGCTATTGAAACATATATTAATGAAAATATTATGCTTACCCAGGGATTTAACCAGGCTGATATAGCTGTTACCGGTATTTCAGAAGATTTATTGACTGACATCAGTATATCCTTTTATCCTAATCCTGTAAAAGATATTTTTACCATAAAGACCGAAACGGACCATATGACTCAACTAACAGCAGAAGTATATGACCTGGCAGGCACAAAACTAATATCGGAAAATATTAATCCGGGGAATACACAGATTAATACAGAGAGGTTAACAACATCGGAGTATATTCTTAAAATTTATGATAACTTGCATGTGATTAAGTCATTTAAGTTTATAAAAACCAATTAAAAACCTGGTTACGGAATAACCAAAAATATAAGAAAATGAAAAAGTACATCCCGCATATAATTATCCTGTTTGCATTTCTTTTAAGTTCACAAGGTTTTTCGCAGGTTCCGCAGGGGATAAAGTACCAGGCTGTTGCACGTGATGCTGCAGGGTCAATACTCACTAATACTGATGCTATATTTAACATAAGCATTATTCAGGGTTCTGTAGAGGGAATGGTAATATATACTGAAACGCATAACACAGTCACTAATAAAGTAGGATTAGTTACTTTGACTATAGGTAAGGGAGAGTCAGATGATGATTTTACCTCAATAGATTGGGGTAGCGGGCCCTATTTCCTCAGTGTGGAAATTAATGGTATAACTATGGGGACCAGCCAGTTACTGAGTGTGCCGTATGCTTTGTATTCAAAAGAAGCCGAAAACGTATTTAGCGGTGATTATAACGATCTGCTTAACAAGCCGGATTTGTCCGTATATATCACAGATGAATCAGACCCTCTGTTTAATGCTTCAGTTGCAAGCGGTATAACCTCATCGGATACAGCCAGGTGGAACCAGGAATATAGCGGTGATACAGGATCTGTTTTGACATATAAAGAAGGAACCGGTATAAGTATAAAAGACAATGTTATTTCAGTTAGTACACCTGACCCTGAACAAATAGTACCATTTCAATTCCAGGGTGGTATCATATTTGTTAACCCGTATTTAATAAGGTCTGGTGCGTGGGGAGTAAAAAACCTGTTAATAGGTTCAACTTCCGAAGTTGACGGCATGTCAAATACCGAAAAAATTGTAGCTGCTATTGGGGAAGGCACATATGCTGCCAAAGTATGTTATGACCTTACAGACTTTGGTTATGATGACTGGTATTTGCCCTCACGCTATGAAATTGATGCAATATGTAAACAATCATATCTGTTAAAATACATTAACTATTCATCACATTACTGGAGTTCTACCGAATCGGACAAAAGCAATGTCTGGAAGGTTAATTTTTATAATGGTGCTCAAACAACTGATATTAAGGAAAGTACCAATACATTCGTATGTGTAAGAAGAGATAAATAAATTTCAGAGAGCTGTCCCCTAAATCATAAATCTTAAATCTTAAATCGTTAATCTTAAATCATATAAGGGCGCTGTCCCCTTTCAAAGGCGCCATCCCCTTTCAAATGTCCCTTCTTTACTTGCCTTTCGGTTTTTTCTCCATCAGGAGCTTAAATTCAGGATCCTCCCTGATTGACTTTAATAAAAACTCTTTGCATTTGAACTTTTTCTTCTTGACAAGTCCGATGCTGCTATACTTCATCTGTTTTGCTATTTCTTTATAAGGTACTTTATCATAAAAGAGCTGCAGCAGCTTTTTACACTCATCGCCAAGCTTCTGAAAGTGTTTCTGATAAAGTTTATACTCTGCACTTTCCTCAATCTGTTCGTTATCTGAAGCACTGAAGGTGATATATTCCCTTATATCATCGAGTTTGTCAGTACGGATTTTTTTGTTACGTAGATTATTCAGCCAGATTGTACGGCATATCGAATACAGGAAAGTTTCAAATGAACAGTTAATCTTAAAATCGTCTTTCTTTGTATACCGGTAAATGACTATGATCGCTTCCTGGAAGACATCCCTCGCATCGTCGATAGTCCCGCTGTTCTTTACTATAAATGATTTTACTAATGAGAAATGCTCTTTATATATGATTTTTAATATCTTGTTGTCGCGGTTTTTTATGCCTTTTATGAAGTCGTGAGATTCTTGTTTAGCCACCGGAATTTATATAATTTATGAAAAATATATTATAAATATATACTTTTTTATATTACTCGCTGGATGTGCAAAGCGAAAATTAAAGTAATTAAAGTATTACTTCATATAGCCTATTGCATCTGAATATAAAAATCTCTCTTTGATATACTTTAACGAAAGGTTAAGCTTAAGGTTTAGCTCATGAAAAAATTTTTGAGGGTAAATATTGCCTGGCATTTCACCGGGTGAGCGCTGAGGCTGAGGGATTATGACTACTGTCAGTATGCTGGCAGTTTAAACAAGCAATGCTCCTATCTGGAAAATTAAAAAAGAAATAATCCAGGCTAGCGAGGTTGTATATAATAATGCGAAAACTGCCCATCGCGGAGAGCCTGATTCTTTTCTTATTGCTGCAATAACACCTATGCAGGGGAAATAGATCAGAATAAACATCAGAAATGATATTGCTGTTACTGGTGTAAATACTTTGTCACCTTTTCTTTTTCCTTCCTCATAAACTGCATTTTGTAATTTGCCGGGCAAAGACTCGGAAATGTCGCCACTGGTATTATTTGCCTGGTAAATTACTCCCATTGTACTTATTACTATTTCTTTGGCAACAATACCTGTAATAAGACTAACGCCCATTTTCCAGTCAAAACCTAAAGGCCGGATTGCCGGCTCCACGAACCTGCCGATATGTCCAATGTATGATTTTTCTTTCCTTTCAGATTCCCTGCTTAATTTAATTTTTTGTAGTTGTTGTTGCTTTTCAGCCTGTATATTATCTACGGTGCTTTTATCATCCGGACTCGCAGAACTTATTATTGCATTATATTTCGTATTTAATTCTTCAATTTTTTTATCATAGTCGGCAGAGAATTTAACGTTCCTGGGGAAATATCCCAGTATCCAGACTATAATTGATGCAATTAAAATTACGCCACCTATCTTCCTAAGATATTGTGAAGCCTTGTACCACATGTGTTTAATTATTGATCTTAATGTCGGCATTCTGTAAGGAGGCAGTTCCATGACAAAGGGAGCCTCTTCGGATCTGAATAATATTCTCTTGAGAATAAGGGCAACACAAATAGCCAGAACAATTCCGGAAAGATAAATAAGGAAAAGAATAGTACCGCGGTTTTTCGGGAAAAATGCACCAATAAGTAATATATAAACAGGTAACCTGGCGCTGCATGACATAAACGGATTTATAAGCATGGTAAGCAGCCTGTTATTTCTATTTTCTATCAATCTTGTGGACATTATAGCAGGGACATTACAGCCAAATCCCATTATCAGGGGTATGAATGATTTTCCGTGCAAGCCTATTTTATGCATTAATTTATCCATAATAAATGCTACCCGCGCCATATAACCAGTATCTTCCATAAAGGAAATAAACAGAAACAGGATTAATATATTAGGCAGGTATACAATAACACTTCCTACACCCCCTATTATTCCTTCAATAATAAGATCCTTCAGGATCCCGTCCTGTAATAATTTACTAATCAGGTTTCCCGTGAAAATCACTCCCTTATCAATCCAGTCCATAGGGTACTGCCCGAGAACAAAGGTCGAGGAGAACATTATCCACATAAACAGTATGAATATCGGATATCCCAAGTACTTATGCGTTATTACATTATCAATAATATCCGATATATTGCGCCTGACAGCTTTTGCGGGCTTATAGGTTTCTTTCAGGGCCCCTGCTAAAAATCCATATTTTGCATCTGCGATAATTGTCTCACTATCTTCGCCATATACAATTTCCAGGCGTTTTATTTCTTTTTCAGCCGTAGAAATTATGTCTTCATAGTTTTTAGTATTTTCTATAATCTTATTTATCCCTGTATCATTCTCCAAAAGTTTTATAGCAATGAACCGGGAAGAGGTCTTATCAGTGACATTATAATTCTCTTCGATCTTTATTTTATCCTGAATATTACTTATTGATTCTTCCACTTCCTGTCCGTAATTGATATGTATGTGCCGCACTGTAGGGTCATTATCGTTATAGACTTCTATCACCTTTTCAAATAATTCCTTTATTCCCTTTCCTGAGGGACCAACAGTAGGAATGAAGGGTATACCAATCATTTTACCCAGGGAAACAAAGTCAAACCTGTCCTTTTTCTTAATCAGATCATCATACATGTTTAACGCAATTATAACCTTTATATCCAAGTCTATCAGCTGGGTAGTCAGATAAAGATTACGTTCAAGGTTTGATGCATCGACAATATTTATAACAACATCGGGCGTACTCTCAATAATATAATCCCTGACATAAAGTTCTTCGGGTGAATAAGCAGAAAGTGAATAAGTGCCGGGCAAATCGGTTATATTAAATGTATAGCCACTATGTTTAAAGGTGGCTGTCTTCAGGTCTATTGTCACACCACCGTAATTTCCAACGTGTTCACGTGACTTTGAAGAATAATTGAAAATTGTGGTTTTACCGGAATTTGGATTTCCAACAAATGCAATATTTATAACCTTACTTCTCTCTGCTGCAGAGGTTTTCAGAACTTCGGTGGCTACAATTCCCCCGCTAAAAGCAGTTGCATTTAATTTTGCATCCTTGGGAGTTACAACATCAACTAGTGAAGCTTCACTTCTTCTCAGTGAGACCTGATAACCCATAATCTCATATTCAACAGGGTCTTTAAGCGGAGCATTCTTAATTACTTTCACCTCCTTGCCTTTTACAAAACCCATTTCCAAAATCCTCTTCCTGAAGGCGCCCCTTCCCCTGACCTTAAAAATTATTCCCCTTTCATTATCCGATAAATCCGATAGTCTCATCCTTTTCCATTGAATTTAATCTGCAATTATAAACCAAAATTAGCTGTTTATAATACTATTTTCTAAAAATTATTAATAATTATTATAAATAAAAATAAGAATCAAGTTCCAGCTTATACTTTTTTGCATTCAAAGGGTATTAAAACTATTATAAGAAAACATAAAAGGAACACTTTCACGTTCTATATAATATATTCATTTTAAATTAGTTTTAAATACTTTTTGATTTGTTTTTAGTTTATATTTTACTATCTTTAATTAACAACTAATTATTTTGGCATCCTAATAAAACGGCAGGAATTGAAAGGTAACGAGAACATATATGATACAATCAGGGATTTGTTTGGAGATCTAAATAATAATTTACAAGTCCTTGAAGATCAGATTGATATTGATATCCAGACCGAGTATTTTGAATATTCAAAAAACCATAATCTAACTATCAATCCTGAGGATGTTATAAAAAACAAAGAAGATATTTTCCAGAATGATATATCTATAGAAGATAAGAAATGTATGTTTGTTAAACTAGCCTCAATTAACAGTGTTGAAGCATTCAGAACAATAGAAAGATATTTAAAGGAACCTCATCAAAGTTTGCACGACTGGGCAAAACTTGCTTTTCAGGAAAGTAAATTGTTGCTGGAGAGCAAGCTGTTAGATGAAAACCAGGTACTTATTTCAACAGGACTGGGGGGTAAAGGATTGAAATTAAGATATTTCACGGTAATATTATCTGATACTGGAGAAAATCTCACCAAAATTCAGAAGAAGATTATTAATACAGAATTAGGTTTTTTATTTAAGAAACAAAGTGCAGAAGTCGAGAAAATCAGTTTCCGGAAAGATATTTGTATTATATTGTCGGTAATTCCTCTTAATGTACCGGTGCGAAACATCTTCGACATTCTGATAAAAGAATGCAACCAGTTTGGGGGTTTTTTAAATAAATATTATTTAATTACCAATCTTAAAATTCTCACAATAAATGAAATAAGAGAATTTATTGACGAGAATTTCGAACATTTAGGGAGAATTAACTAATACCTGGGAAAAAATTCCGGAAATAATAATATAACAAATTAAAGTGTAAAAAAACGGATAATAAAAATTATTCGTTTTTTTGTTATTCTTTCTTCTTAGATCCTTTTTCCTTTTTTTCTTCTTTTTCTTCTTCTTCTTCTTCTTCTTTCTCTTTTTCAGCCTCAACGCTTTCAAGATCTTCAAATTCTACATCAGTGTAGTTCTCTGAGTTCTTCCTCTTAAATTCCTCCCGGGGTTCAATGGGCTCAGGTTTTTCATTCTTTATGAATTCAATTGATTCTGCTAATCCCTCTGAAAACTTGTCAAAGTCCTCTTTGTACAAGAAAATCTTGTGCTTTTCAAAGTAGAACCGGCCATCTCTATGGTACCGCTTCTTACTTTCTGTAATCGTCAAATAATAATCATTTCTTCTGGTTGCTTTAACATCGAAGAAATACGTCCTTTTGCCAGCTCTCACTGCTTTAGAGAAAATTTCTTGTCTTTCAATTCTCTGCTCAGTGCCTTCATGTTTATCATTTCCTTCTTCCATCATTGATTTAGGTTTTAGTACAGGTTAATAGCCAATTCAAAAATAAAAATTATTTTTTAAAAATAGAGTTTTTAGTAGTTTATAATAAATAAAATTCAAAATTTATTAATTTCAATTGATAATTGTAAAAATTGCACTTACTTTGTAAAGCATTATAAATCTTACTTATATAAATATTCAGGTTCTTTAAAATCATGATAAGCAGAAGGATATTAAGAATAAAAATATTACAGTTGCTTTATGCTTATTATAAATCTTCAGGCAGTTCTATTAATAAAGCAGAAAAAGAGCTATTCTTCAGTATTCAGAAAACTTATGATTTATACCATTATTTACTTCTGCTTATTATTGACATTGCCGATTATGCGTTAACACGCATTGATATAGCAAAAAATAAAAAGATACCAACCTGGGAAGATCTTAATCCTAACACCAAGTTTGTTGAGAATAAACTGATTTTGCAGTTAAGAAGCAACAGGGAGCTTAATGAATATTTGAAGAGTAATAAACTTAGCTGGGTTAACTATCCTGAATTGATTAGAAACCTGTTCAACAAAATCAGGGAATCGGAGCACTATAAAGAATACATGAATAATAGTAACCGGACTTACGAAGAGGATAAGAAACTAATATCAGACATATATGTCAAAGATATATCAGTCTTTGAGCCTCTTTATCAGAACCTTGAAGAACAGAGCATATATTGGAACGATGAAGTTGAATTTGTAATAAGCATTATTTTAAGGACGATTAAAAATTTTAAAGAAGCAGAGGTGGAAAGCGGAATTATACCACCGCTTTTTAAAAATGAAGAAGATATTAAGTATGCAAAAAGACTTTTTAGAAAGGCTATCCTCAATAGGGAAGAATACAGAAAATTAATTAAGCAGTATGCAAAAAACTGGGAAATTGAGCGTATAGCATTTTTTGACATTCTTATTTTGCAGACAGCAATAGCAGAGTTTATAGAATTCACCTCCATACCTACAAAAGTGACGTTTAATGAATACCTTGAAATAGCAAAGTTTTATAGTACAGATAAAAGTAGTATCTTCATTAATGGTTTACTGGATAAGATTGTCAGCCATTTGAAAGATAACAATATGATAAAGAAAAGCGGCAGAGGATTAGTTGGAGAAAATGAATAGTATTAACAAAGTTTTATTATTGAATAACTTAAATAAGCTTGTGGTTATAATAAATTTATTATTATTTTGCAGGCAGTTTATATAAATCATAAAAATATTGACAAATACCGGACCTGAAAGCATAATATTATTAATTCCGGCATTTGTAAAAGGAAATAAAAAGACTACTAATATTAAAACTTCATAAAATGACTGATTTATTTGATATTATTCTTATGGCGCCAACAGGAGAAGGGAAAAGTCCCATGACTTCGTTGTTGCCTTTGTTGTTGATTATTGCTGTTTTTTATTTTTTCATGATAAGACCACAGGTCAGAAAGCAAAGAGAACTCAGAAATTACAGGGATGCCCTTAAAAAGGGAGATAAAATAGTTACTACAGGTGGTATATTTGGAAAAATAAACAATATCTCGGATAATGTAATAACAGTTGACGCAGGAAATAACGTACTGTTAAAAGTTGATAAAAGCGCAATATTAAAAGACCCTAGTGATATAGCTGCTCAAAAGTAATACACAGTATCATTATACTATGAGTTTAAGGTTCGTTCACATACTGCTTTAAGCTCCTATATATATTGGAAGCTAGAAGAAAATATATTAAAAATCTGTTAAGTATTCTGGATCAGTTACCAGAGAAGATAATCAACTTCAGAAAAAAGTACCAGCAAAAAATTTTGCTCTTCCTTTTTTTTGTTGTCCTTTCAACAATTTTCTGGATAATTAGATCATTAAATGAAGAATATGAGGCTGATATCCTCTATCCGGTCAAATATGGCGGTATGCCTGAGAATAAAGTGCTGTTAAGTGAGCCCACTGACAGGTTAAAATTAAGGGTCAAGGCTGTTGGCCGCACAATCCTTTCCCATAAATATAGTTACTTTCTACGACCCCTTAAGTTCGACGTAAGTTCATATTCCCTGAATACTATTGGAACAGATTCGTCATATATCTTAACAAAAACTGCTAAAGAAGCTCTGGCTCAGGAGCTTGATGATATACAGATATTGGATATATCGCCTGACACATTATTCTTTCGCTTTACAGAAATGATTACAAAGAAAGTTGGAATAAAACATAATATTTTAAATTTCCCAAGAATATTTGCAAAGCAATATATGTTTAACGGCAATATATCTTATGTTCCTGACAGTATAATTGTTTCAGGGCCCAACAGCATTCTGGATACATTGAATTGTGTTTACACTGAACCAATTACTATAAACAACCTGAATGATTCCCTTGTTAGGACATATTTGCTTGAGAGAATTGGCCAGGTTGTTTTTTCAAGGAAGAAAGTCAAACTGGTTATACCTGCTGACAAGTTCACTGAACTGAGCTACCTGGTTAATATTAATCATATGAATGTTCCGGATTCTTTAGTGCTTAAAACATTTCCAAATTCAGTAAGGATAACATGCAGGGTTACACTTAGTTATTATGACAGAGTAAAGCCGGAAATGTTTGAACCTTATGTTGACTATAATGATATTGAAACATCAATAAGTTCAAAACTTAAGATACTGCTTAAAGATGTACCTGAATATGTTCATTCTCTTACACTCTATCCCCCATCAGTGGAATTTTTAATAGAAATGTAATGTTAAAGGTCGGGATAACAGGTGGAATAGGTAGCGGAAAATCTATCGTTTGCCAGGTCTTTAAACTTTTAGGTATTCCTGTGTATCATGCAGATATTGAAGCCAGCATTCTTATTGACACCAATACGGAAATCAGAAATCAGCTCATTAATTTATTTGGAGATAGTATCTATAATGATAAATTAAAGAGAGACATATTTGCAGGAATTATTTTCAATAATAGAGAAGCTCTCAAAAATGTCAATAAAATAGTACCTCCAAAAGTAAGAAGCCACTTTTTTAAATGGGCCGAAACCCACAAGGATAAAAAGTATATTCTTTTTGAAGCGGCAATACTTTTTGAAAGCGGGACATATAAGCTCCTTGATAAAATTATAACCGTGACTGCCCCGGAAAAACTGAGAATAGAAAGAGTTATGGCATATAAGAATTACTCCGGGGAGATAATAACCAATATACTAAAGAATCAGCTTCCCGATAAGGAAAAGACTAAACAAGCACATTATATTATTGTTAATGATAACAAAACTTTAATTTTGCCGCAGATATTGGAGATACATAACAGGCTTCTCAATATTGAAAATAAAATATAACAGCATTAAAATTAATTTTTTATTCGGATTATGGGAAAATTTGGCAAATGGATAGGCGCAGGTCTTGGATGGACTTTTGGCGGACCTTTAGGTGCAATACTTGGTTTTGCATTAGGATCTTTCATAGATGCTGCAGATGTTCAGGTAATAAAAGGTGAGCGAAAAACCACAACAGGAGATTTTATAGCCAGTCTGCTTGTACTGGTTGCATCAATTATGAAAGCAGACGGTAAGGTTCTCCGCTCTGAACTGGACTATGTGAAAAAGTATTTTGTCCAGGCATTTGGCAATGAATCCGCTATGGAAGCAATGCAGATGCTCAGAGATATTCTGAAACAGAATATACCTGTAAGGGATATAAGTATTCAAATTAAACAAAGGATGGATTATTCATCCCGACTTCAGCTACTCCATTTTTTATATGGTATAGCAAATGCTGACGGAAAGATCGACCCCAGTGAGATTCAGTTAATTGAGCAAATAGCTTACTATCTGGGAATAAGCTCTGCCGACACAGGCTCAATAAAGAATATGTTTGTCAAATCTACCGATTCGGCTTATATAATCCTTGGAGTTAACAGAAATGCCACAAATGAAGAAATAAAAAAAGCGTACAGGAACCTTGCAATAAAATATCATCCTGATAAAGTTAGTTATCTGGGAGAAGATATTAAGAACAAAGCAAAAGAAAAGTTTCAGCAAATTAATGAGGCCTATGAAACTATAAAAAAAGAGAGAGGAATGGTATAAAAGTTTTATTTAACTGTTTAAATTTTTAATCAAAAAAAAATAAATTATAAATTTGAACTTTATAAAATTAACTATTATCAGTTTTTTAATAAATATTATTTTTACATCAGGATATCAATTTAACAGATTATGAATTTAAAGGACATATTATCCATATCAGGACAAAGCGGGTTGTATAAATATATCTCCCAGGGAAGACAGGGCATTATTGTTGAATCATTTGACGACAAAAAAAGAACCTGTATTTATGAAACTCAAAAGGTAACCACGATCGAAGATATTGCTATTTATTCTGATGATAAGGAAGTACCACTGGTTGATATATTTAAAACTATATATGATAAGGAAAATGGAGGTGAATCAATAGATCATAAAGCATCACCCGAAGAATTAAAAAGTTATATGGAAGAAATCTTACCTGATTACGATAAGGAAAGGGTGTATGTTTCCCATATAAAAAAGGTTGTACACTGGTATAATATACTTCATAAACACGACTTACTGAAATTTGAAGAGGAAAAGGAAGAAAAAAAGGAAAAAGAAGGGAAAACCGGAGAAGCAAAAGAAGGACAAAAGGCTGAAGCCAAAGAAGATATAATCAAACCCCCGAAAACAGCATCTAAATTTAAAGGAGCCGGCACAAAAGCAAAACAACATACTAAAATAAATATATCGCACAAAGGAAAAAGCTCTCAGAAAGTTTAATTGGATATCACAAATTGTGATATCCAATGGGAATTAAATACGTTTGTGAAATCATTTATTTTGAGGTACCGATTTGGCACCTCAAGTTTAAGTATTAGACTTTTAGTAAACTAGCTATATTATGTCACAAGAGGGAAAATCAGTAGCTATACCAGATGAAATAATAATACAAAAGATATACCTGATAAGAAGTAAAAAAGTTATGCTAGAAAGAGATTTAGCAGAATCATATAAAGAATATATTAAGGATTTTGATCAGTCAAATGTCTGGAATATGAAACAATTTTATCTGTTAGGTTTTATTTATTCCAGACAAATCTTACCATAATAAATTGTCTTATCAGTAATAACATTTATTATATATATCCCCTTTGTAAAGGCTGTCAAATCAATAGTTGCTTTTGCTGTATTTTGAAGAGTTTCCGAATACACAAGCCTGCCCTGAAGACTGAACACTTTAACAGTTGCCTGCCTTGACGGGATTGTGCCAAAGGATATGGTAAACTGGCCCGCAGACGGATTAGGATATATAACTGTTTCATTTGTAAAATCTATTATATCTATTATGGTCGCAGGAAATGGTATCATATTTGATGAGGGTGAAGTACAATTATCTAATGTAACTTTTACAAAGTAACGTCCTTCTTGTGCGGGAGTATAAATCGAATCTGTAGCACCTTCTATCAATGTAGTAGGAGGGAAAATATACCACTGGTTGCCCGATGAAGCATTTGAGTGCAGGACATTACCGACCAACGTTATCTCAGGTTTTGGCGGAAGTTCTTTTATGGTTACATATAATGTACTTTCATCACCATCTGCATAAGGATTGTGCCCTCTAACTTTGATATTGCCCGAAGAAGCCTTGTTGTCCATAACATATTCAACCTCATTTATTGAAATAGTATCGATTTCTCCGCTTGGCAACGTCCATATATAAGAGGATACTCCCCTGATTTCCGGGACCGTGTATAATTTTCTTTTGCCATCGCGGCATACGCTTGCCTCACCTGTTATTAGTCCGGCTGCATCAGGAATACCATCAACAGTGACCTCCAACCTTCCAGTAATACCCGAGCCGTCGAGGGCTTCGGCTACTATTGCTATTGTACCACCTTTATCGGCTAGTATTTCACCATTTACATCGAATTTGCCATTTCCTGTTATATTTTCAATGGCCCATTTTAATAACTTATTTGTTGCGTTTGCTGGAGAAATTTCTGCGTCTATCTTAAATGGATCATAGATTTTAAGAGGTTGAATACTACCCGGATTAATTGATAAATCAATGCCTGAAACAGGAACAGGTGTTTGTTGCACGTAGTTAATAGTATCGAAAATCCCCTGGCTTAAATTATAATAGGATCCGCTGGTTACCTCGCTAAGTTTGAAGGTTTTTACCATATAATAGTTATTGCCGGCATCAGGCAGAGTATCTTCAAACCAGGTATCTGTGATCGGCTCAGATGTGATCTTATTGTACTCATTAAGCGTCGTATCCAGTTTATACACGTGATACCCAATAATACTGTCATCGGCAGGTTTCCATGCAAGCATTACGCTACTGTCAGCCGTAATGGTAGATTGCAAAGAATTTACAGGACAAACAATGTGCATGCGCAGGGTGGGGTCGCCCAGTAAATTTACATGCATCCCCCGCTTGTCAGAATTAAAATCATAGGTATCGATATTATTTTGTGTTGTACGAACACCATAGCCTATGGTTTCTCCCATTCCCATCATGTGGTAAATATGATATGGCCATGCATCATATATACAAGTCAGGGACCAGCCTTTGGATGCCAGGGATGCCCTCAGGAAGTTATCCGGGTAATCCCAGAGGCCAGTGCAACTACTAAATAATGAAATAAAAACGATTTTGACGCTGTAATTGACAAAGTCATTTGTGTGCCCAACACCATTAATTAAGTTACCCAGAAATGGTCCGTCTCCAAATCCATTTGCATAGGAAAACATATAACTGTCCGTCCTTCCATCAGTAAAAAATTCACCCTCCTGTATATTTGGTTCAGTAACCAGTGCCGTAAAATTGCGTAACGGTCCTGTTGCCCCACACCATCCATCTCTACATCCATGACCATCCCTTATTAAAGCCTGTAACTTTGGATTATTTCTTTTATGCCTGAAATTATGATCTTTGTTTATATAGTTTTTTAACAGCTCTGCTTCTGAAACTTGAAATGCCGGCATTTTCGACAGATCGATCCGTCCGATCTGTAAGACAATATTTTCATCGAGTGGCAATACCGAAAGATCAAATTTCCCGTCTCCGGGAATATTATTGTTCTCACTCCGTCTGTACAATATTACTGTATCAATGTCAACAATTTCATCCGTCCAGATCTCTTCTTTCATACTGCCATAATACTGATCTGCCTGCCATGCACCTAGATCTACAAGATGCCCGTCAACAGCCGTACAGCCTGAATAGGGAACAGGTATATGGCCGAAAAGGATCAGGCTTTTAACATTGACCGTATCGGAATAGTAAAAATCACGAACAACACTTTTAACATATTTTACCGATGTATTCCGTGAAATGTCTTTACGCAGTACTTTCCATCCATCGCCCAACAAATCGGTTTCAAACAGGTTAAGTTCGTTCCGCAGACTATCCACAAAGCTGCTGTCTACCAACAGAATGACCTTCCCACGGTGTTCCACTTCCGGCAGTTTAATTCCAGCACTCAGGTAAGTTATAATCGGTTTGTAATCATATGAAACATCCCACCATTCTTCTTTCCATTGCTCCAGGTTTGTGAAATTATCTATTATAGTGTATGGATATAAAATTGGGGTTCGTTTTTGTATCCGGTATTCATATTCCACCCCTATTTCGATGGAATTGTCAGTATACGTGGTAGCGTCAGCAGGTAGAGTGGCCAGGGCATTACCCCATTCCATTGCGCCTTTGCTTTTACGGTGAATGGTTATCACCGAATCACCGGGAATCATATCCCATGTGAAAGAAATGGAAGCCGGGTTTTCGCTATTAGTTGTTATAACATTTACAACAAAATCCTTTGGTTGTTGACCAAAAACGGAGCTAACCATAAAAATTAAACACAAATTTATGATAGCTGATTTAATAATTTTTTTCATAGGTTTAGTATTTAGGTTGTTTTAATTCAAGGAATAAAAAGCTATTCTCAGAAAGGTAACCTTTTGTTAGAAGCACTAGAAACCCTAATGTGTAAATAAAAACACAAAGAATAGTAGTTAATGCTTTCATAGTAACTCCCTTCTTAAAAAGAGATGTTATAAATTCACCTAATAATTATGTAGACTGAAGAAACCATAATGTTATTTTTTATGATTTGTAGTGTCTTTATCCCAATTTGATTACTTCTATCTTTTTAATCTTTCCTAATAACTGTGCAATTTTCACACCTGACTAATAAATAGACTGCAATATTTCAGCCTATCACTCTTTAGACTTTAGTATAAATTACTGCGGCTAAGTAATTTAATACAAAATTACATTTATAAAAACCGGAAGTCAAGTAAATAACTACATTTTTGATGAAATTTATACTGTTTGCCGGTTATGTGATTTATACAGCTTTGATTGAGTTATATGCCTCTAACCTGTAAGACAAGCACTGCCAACAGCCACAGAGTATGATATTCCTTTACTTTTCGTTGTAAAAAGTTAAGTTGAACTATAAGTATTTATTTATTAATACGATAGGTGAGTTTTAATTAATTTAAGTAATCGATGTTTAAAATACATGAAGTAAATTTTAATATTATTTTTTTCAATAAAAAGATTTTATTATATTTGCGAATCGCGAATCGCGAATCGCAAATTAAAAATTGTAAATATGAAGAAACATAACGGTATGCGTCCCCAAGACATAGTAATATTATCAAAAATTATTGCATTAAAACATAAAGATTGGAGGCATGCAGACCTTGCATATTCTTTAAAGATAAGTTCCTCTGAAATAGCCGAAGCGCTTAACAGATGTAAAATTGCAAGATTGATTGATACTAAAAAAAAGAAAGTACATATTAATTCTTTCAGAGAATTTTTAATCTATGGATTAAAATATGTTTTCCCTGCCGAACCTGGACCTATTGTTAGAGGAGTTCCAACGGCACACTCAGCACTACCAATTAGTGAACATATTTCTAAAGGAACAGATATTTATGTTTGGCCCTATGCAAATGGTAATGTAAGAGGTCAAGCTATAGTGCCACTTTATAAAACTATACCAGCAATTGTTCAGGAAGATAAATTATTCTATGAGCTTCTTGTAATAATAGATGCACTTAGGATTGGTCGTACAAGAGAAATCAAAATAGCAATCGAAGAACTTGAAAAACGATTACAATATGCCTAGTACAAATATTGTCATGTTACAAGTAGTGGCAAAGGGTTTAGGTGAACTTAAAGATGATATGGCCTTTATTGGAGGGGCGGTAGTTGAACTATACGCCAATGATCTTGCATCTTCAGATAGCCGTGCAACACTCGATATTGATTGCGTAATCGAATTAAGTTCAAGAATGGAGTATTATAAATTAGAAGAAAAGCTTCGAGCAAAAGGATTTGCAAATGATACAACATCCGGAGCTCCAATTTGTAGATGGATATATAAAGAAATTAAAGTAGATATAATGCCAACTAATGAAAAAATTCTAGGTTTTAGTAATCAATGGTACTTAGAAGGAATCAAGAGTAAAATAACAAAAGAATTGCCTGATGGAAATGAAATATTTATATTCCCTTCTGAATATTATCTAGCAGCAAAATTTGAAGCACATAAAAGCCGTGGAAGCAATGATTTAAGACAAAGTCGTGATTTTGAAGATATTATTTATATTCTTTATAACCACCGGGATTTGTTAAATGATATTAGCAATGCAGATTCTAATGTTAAAGCATATTTGAAAGCACAATGCCGAAAATTACTGGAAAATAAAGATTTAACAGAGGGTATTGAAAGTGTTTTAACATATGAATCATTGGACGAGGGAGCGGAAGTAATTGAGCAGTTAATAAGGGAAATTGCTGAAATAAACAATGAAAACCTTTAACAATAAAAGTGTTGTTAGTACTTTAAAAGACAATCGTACTTAATTCTTGCATTTATAATTAAATATTTTGTTGTTTCATAAAAATGAATAAGGCCCAGCTCTTAATAAAAGATTATATGTTGTTTGTAGTTTGAGCGTTTGAGAACGTTTGTTCCTTTCTTAACTTTTAATAGTCAGACAAGTAGAAGCTATGATCTTAACAGCATCAAAATGTTGCATCTAACTTACTTTCTGTTCCCAAAAGTTCAGTTTAGATATAAATATTTGTAAATTAACGGGATAGGAGAGAGTTTGAGGATTTAAGTAACAAAATAGTAAAAGTTTTTAAGTGGCCAGATGTAAAATCGTAAATCGTTAATCTTAAATCATTTAAGGGCGCTGCCCCTTTTCAATCGTCCAGATGCTGGTAGAATTCCTTGGGTTCCAGTTCGCTGAAGTTTCCCTTAGCTACTAAATGCTTCCTGATATCCACACACAGATGGCACTTTGATAAATAACCGCCTTTAACTTCTTTATATCCATAATCTTTTGCAAATGATAATAATCCTTCAAAATTATCACTTATAATATATTTTAATACAGGATGCTCATCCAGTTCTATACCATCTTTTATATACTTATCCAGATCATAAAAGCTACCCAGTGATATTCCTCCGCAGTAGCCAGGTACAAAATTTTCATAATTATCCACATGATTATGCCAGCTGCGAATAAAAGGCGGACTGCAAACCTGATTAAAAAAACGTTTTGCCGGATATTTCAGATATATGTTGTAATTCTGAATTTTATAGGGCGCGCGTCCTGATATAAAGAATTCCGTATTCCTGGCAAAGTCTCTCCTGCCCTCTAAATCCAGAAAATCATTAAAAGACATTTTCTTGCTTATATCAAGACTTCTGAATCGCTTGTAATATTCGTGCTGATATACTATAAGATTCTGGCCAAATAACTCATATCCGTATTTGACTGTCCTTTCTGTTCTTTCAAAAGGTATATACTCAAGAAAAAAAGGATTGACCGAAATCAGTATCCCTTTTAAACCTTTGTTTTTTAAAATTGATAATTTCTCCCGGGTTGACTTATCGTTGACCGCCCAGAAACAGTTAGTCTCAACAAATGTTGAAGGTATGTTTAATTCCTCTGCCATTTCCACTGCTTCACAAAGCAAGTCGAAATTTAAAAAGGGCTCACCTCCTGTAAAATGTAATCCGTAATTTAAATTTATGTTGTCGGGCCCATATGGAGACGGCTCAATTATACCGGCCATTTGAGTTAGTATTTTATATAAATTTTCATTCGAAATCCATTCATCACTCCATTTCGGACTGCAGGCGTACATGCAGTGCTTGCAGGCAGCTGAACACTTATATGAAAGTATAAATCCAAAGGATATTGGTCTTGGTAACCTTATTATCATAGACTAAAATTAATTTATATTAGACACCAGATTATTTTTTCTATGTGTTGTTATACAATTCATGAAAACATTTGTATATCATTAGTTATTAATGATTCCTGTTTCCTGTCGTGAAAAGTATCTTTATCAGTTGATCCTCCAATTAAGAATGGGGATTCAGGATCGTGCTGTCTGAAATTTTGCATTACTGTTTCAAAATTATAGTTAGCATAGCAATACAGGCAGTTATGCAAACATGTATTATAAACACCAATATCAATGCTCTCAAAACAATTGCATTCTTTTCTCTGATTTTTGTCTTTGGCTATGTTTAAATGCCTTCCGGTAATTTTTTCAATTAATGTTTTATCAATGCAGCTCCCGGGATTTATCCCATAAGCTGATAAATCCGTTTTAAGGGCGCATGATTCTATTTTTATATTAAACTTATTCGCTATCTGAACCATATTCTTTGATATAGCAAACATTTCATCTGCTGTAACTTCCCTGGCATTAGTACCCTTAAGATTTCTCTGGCATTTGTTATACATATGAATAAAGCTAATAATGCATTTGCTGGTATGCCCTGACAATTCTTTTACCAGGTATTCAAAGTGCTTCAGATGATAATCCATACTAATTTTGTTGGTATAAATAACAGGATCATATCTCCATATTACTTTCTCCTTGCCTAACTTGCCAGATAATATTCTGAAAGTATTGATTATTTCTTTTTTGTCAGGCAGATGTTTTTCCAGGGTTGTATTATAGGGAGTTACAGTGAAAAGGAAATAATAGTTATATTGATTGAGGAATTGCAATTTATCCAAAAATGATTTTGGATCTTTTGTCCAGAATACTATACAATCAACGATATCAGGATTAATATCTATCCTGTATACAACAGTATTGTTGAATGGATTTCTGACAAACAGGAATCCCTTATTAATTCTGTTGATAAACCATTCCCCGTAAAAAGAAGGAATATCAGTCCGCCTGCTTGCACTTATTATCATATTAAACAAATATTTACCTTATAATATCCGGTTAAAACTCTTTTTGAGTTTTAATGGTACTCTTAAAAGAATAAATCCCTTTGTAATGTTAATTGCTAAGCCTACTGAAATATTTCCTGCATCTTGTGAGTCTACTCAACCATTTGTGACTCCGGCGGGATTCGAACCCACGACCCACGGCTTAGAAGGCCGTTGCTCTATCCAACTGAGCTACGGAGCCGGTATTTAAACAGGCTGCAAAAATAAAAAAATAATCCTTTTGTGACAGTTATTGATGAATTATTTACTTTTTACCCTTTTTAAGTTTGTTTAACATTGCAGTTGCCTTTTTCAGCTCTTCCTGGAGCTTCTTACTTTTTGCCTCAACTTCACCGGCTCTGATTTCAAGGTTTTTAATTTTAGTTATATCAGATGATACACCAAATGTCCCTATTGTCTTACCTTTTTTATCGACCAGAGGCATCTTTGTAGTGGTAACCCATGTAATTCTGCCATCACTCCTGGTTTCTTTTTCTATCTTATTAACTATTGGTCTTCCGGTTTTAATAATTTTCATCTCATCACGAAATGCCGGCCTGGCATGTTCATCGGTAAACAGGTCAAAATCGCTCTTGCCTACTGCGTCTTCAGGTTTTTTGAAGCCAAAAGACTTGGCCATAGTTTTACTGATTCTTATAAACTTGCTCTGTTTGTCTTTAAAATAGATATAATCCGGACTAAAGTTCATCAGATTATTTAACAGGGCTGTTTCTTTTAACATGTCAACCTGAATCTTGTTAAGTTCTTCATTCTGCAACTTTAGTTTATTCATAAGTTCTTCCTGTTCCTTTCTGTGCTTTTCTGTCGCCTTCTTTTCCTCTTCTTTGACTCTTCTTAATTCATCCTGTGTAGCCTGCATTTCCTCAAGATTCTGGCGCATTTCTTCTTCCTGCTGGGCCAGATCCTCAGTACGTTTATTCGATTCCTTTAACAGCTGGGCGGTCCTGACATTCAATTTTACTGTTACCATAGTTGAAGCAATGCTTAATGCAAGCTGTTCTACAAATTCAATTTCATGCTGCTTAAATATATTAAACGAGGCTAATTCAATAATTCCCAAAACTTCATCATCCAGATTCAGTGGTACAATCAATACACTGCGTGGATGACTTCCCCCGAGTCCTGAAGTAATCTCAGCATAATCCTCAGGAATATCCTTCAGGAAGATAGTCTTCTTTTCCAGAACACTTGTACCTGCAAGACCCTCACCAATTTTTATCTGTTTCTTCAGGTATTTCCTCCTGTCATAGGCATAAGAAGCAACAAGATTTAATTGTTTTTCCTGGTTTTCTTCCCCTTCAAGAAGGAAGAAGCCTCCCTGGTTAGCAGATAAATAATCAATTAAATTCTTAATTAAATTATATGAAAGTTTTTCAATATTATCGTTGTCTGTTCTGAGAATATCATTAAACCTGGCAATACCATCAGTTGTCCAGTTTCTAATCTCATCTTCTTTTTTCCTCTTTTCTTCTTCATCGCGTGCATTTAACAGGCTGTTTTTCATTTTTTCAAGTGATAAACCCAATTTATCATTCTCGCTATAAGAACTAAATTCATAATCAAATTTCCCCTCCCCGAGATTTGTAGCAAAATCTGAAGCCTCATTAATTCTGTGCATAAGATTATTTAAATACTCTACTGTATTTCCCAGTTCATCAAACTGTGAGTTTATAAGGTCGCTGAAAGTCTCACCTTTTGATAGTGTAATCAGGGATTTATTAATATTATTTATCCGGCCTGAAAGCCTTTTACTAAATGAGCCTCCGGCCAGCAGGGAAAATATTATTATGACTATGCTGATTACAATTAACAGGTAGATTATAGTTCTCACTGATTTAAACAAATCCCTGGTATTTGCCTGTGTTATCAGAATCCAACTCAAGTCTTGTATATTTAGAGGGGTATAAGTACATAAAAACCCTGTTTTTGAAATATCCTTGTATTTTCCCTGGCCGGAATAACCGTCATTGCCATTTGAAAATAGTTCTTTACCCACGGACTGAATAAGAGCTGTAGTGGAAAATTTTTCAATTTTATTGACAACTCCTGTATTTACTCTTGCCTTTTTTAATGTTCTTAAGTATTCATCCTTATCTGTGATCAGTCTCAGGTCATTATTTCTTAAATACCTGTCATCACCAATTATTAGAGACTGAACACCGTTAAAAGACTCAACATCATCTTTAAGCTTTTTTACATTTAATAAATCATCTATAGTTTTTGTTGATACCTGGAATATCAAAACACCAATTTTCTCTGAATTATCAAATATCGGAGAGGCAATGAATAAAGAAGGTTCCAGAAGAGACGGATAGTAATTTTCAAAATCTACAGTGATTGTATAGCCCGAATTAATTGCCCCTGCTGCAGATTTATATGCCTCTGAAAGATTACTTTTGCTATAAGGCCCTGAAAGCAGGTTTGTGGCAAAATCCAACTTCTTACTTACTGAATAAATAATATCTCCTGACTTATTATCAACAAGGTAAATATCATCGTATTTAAATTTAGTTAGCCAGTCTCTGAAGAATGAGTGATACATATTATGAATATCACTGTAGACAGTCCCGTCCTCTGCTCTGTTTAACTGGTATTTTAGTTTAGCAGGCTTATTATTGTTTGCAATATAAAGAAACTGAAGGATTTTGGAATTATTATTGTCAGGGATAAAGTTTCCCGCATCCAGTTCAACATCTAATTTATCGTTGATAACTTCAATGTATTCTGTTTCATAATAGTTAGACAGCAGGGTTGAAACATCTTCAATACTCGCGGCAGAAGAAGTATAATAATTATCATTTTCAACAGCTCTGTAAGCATCCTTAAATTCCTGTAATGCATTTATTACAACTTTGTTGTCAGATAACAATTTTATCTGGTTCCCTATCTGTGAAAAATATGACTCTATATGTTTTTTGTTATATTCCTGTATTGATGTAAGTTTATCTAATGAACTTTTATAAATGACACTTTTATGGTATACCAGTCCGAATATACTTATCAAAAGTATTGTACCAAAAACAACAGCAAATACCAACAACTGAAGTTTATTCTTTATACTATATTTCCCGGGATCTAATCGCTTAAACAATAATTTTATTTTGCTATCAGGTTTTTTATGATCCTCTATATTATTCATTGTTCTTAGTTTAAATTAAATAATAATAAGTTAATAATATTATTATTAATAAGATATGTAAGTTCTCTGTAATTTGTGCTTATTTTTTGTCAATTTAATAAAAAAAATACTTTTTTCAGATAATAATAAACAAGTAATTAAACCATTTTTATTTCAACAATCGTTAATCCTAAATCAGAAATCCGGTACTTCTTTTTTGCTGAATTTTTGGAAATATTGAATACAGGTATCTCTCCAGATCTCAGCATCTTTTTCCTGTACCCGAAGTTTGTTTTTTACGTGTATATAGATATCATTATTTATGCTTCCTTCAAGTTCATCCCATTTGGCAATCATGTCTCTTACGTAATCCACTCCTTTAAAATACCTGTAACATAGCTCTTCCCACAATGTCATTCCTGACCTGAGTTTATGGTCCCAGCTTACATGGTGAAACCAGAGAAGGTATTTCTCAGGGCAGGTGCTTATATTATCAAATTCCTCCCTTAAAGGAGAAAAGTACTGGCCCGTAGCATTGCTTCCTGATGAACTCCTGTCAAACCCTATTCCCATGCTATCGGCACGATGGTAATATACAGAGGTCCAATCCAACCTGCCCCTTGAATGGTCAGGTTGCGGACCGTAATGAAATCCTTCCTGCATAATATGATGCAGTCCGAGTGGTGTCATATAATTAACACAGGCTTCCCATGAACCCATCATCATTGATTTTATTATTTCAACAATATCATCTTTATTGCTTATTGACATACGTATCCATTCTTCTGCAATATCTTCAGCAGTTAGCGAATGGTCCCATGCCAGTCGGCCAAAAGTATACCAGTTTGCCTGGGCAAAGAAATGCCCGCACCAGTTCTGGTCATCTCCTGTGTTTGCCACTCCCGCTATTCCTGTCATCTGATAATTATACAAGCTCCCGTCAATGATTCTTGCAACATTTGAGCCTTTCCCATGAGCATATGTTTCAAACTGAAAATATTCTTTCCACATGGGTGCCAGATAAACCAAATGCTTTGAATGCCCTAAATATTCCTGGGTTATTTGCAGTTCCATCATGAGCGGAGTATTAGGCATTGCCCCGAACAAAGGCTGAACAGGTTCCCGTGGCTGGAAATCTACCGGTCCGTTTTTAGCCTGGACAAAGACATTAGTATGAAACCTGCCATCAAGGGGAACAAATTCTTTATAGGAACGTTTTGCACGGTCAGGATCAACATCAGGTTCATAAACAAAGGCACGCCACATAACAATTCCGTTATAGGGTTCCAGGGCTTCAGCCAGCATATTTGCCCCGTCAGCATGTGTTCTCCCGAAATCCTGCGGCCCTGGCATACCTTCGGAGTTTGCTTTTACCAGGAATCCTCCAAAATCGGGTATATGTTTATAAATCTCCCTGACTTTTTCCTTCCACCATAATCTGACTTCAGGATTTAACGGGTCTGCCGTGTCGAGATTGCCAATACCTCCCCGCCTCCTGTTTATAACAGCTAAAGGTTTTAAAGGGGAAGAAAAATTTATCGACAGGTACAGCTTTATTCCAAAGGGTCTGAATACATCAGCCAGCGCGGCTATCTTCCTTATATATTCTGGCTTAAGTATTTCGGGAGTCGCGTTAACATTATTAATAACTGTTCCGTTAATACCTATTGATGCACAGGCACAGGCATAATCCCTGTACCGGAGGTCTGTCTTGTCAGGCAACTCGTCCCATTTCCATAATGATTTTCCTGCATACCCCCTTTCCACTTTCCTGTCAAGATTATCCCAGTGATTTAACAATCTGTACCGGATTTTTGGTTTTGAGGCTATATTTATATTTTTCAGGCTGTTTTGTGTTTGCATAATCCTTAACAAATGGAACGTACCGTATAGCAGTCCAATTTCTTCATTAGCTGCTACCAGCAGAGCTTTATACCCGTTTATTTCTGCCGTCTTTATAAGAAAACCCTCTATGCCCAGGGTGTCAAGTACAGAGGAAATATTGAGGTTTCTTATAATTCCGGATTCCGCCGGAGTGCCAATTATTAAAGTACCGTTACTTAAGATTGTATCTGTTACAGGTATATTTCGCCCCAATAATCCGGAAAAGCCCCTCTCTGCCTCCTCCCGGATAACTTTCATAGTTCCGGAATCTCCCTTTATACTGACATATGATATGTACTGCCTGTATTCTTTAAGCACGGCAACATCACCAATTTTCTTATATTTAAGCCAGAGGTCATAACTATTATCCGCATATTTTGTACAACTAATAAAACATGTAACAAGCCAAATAATAAAAAGCATATTTTGAAGTCTATGTTTAAGATACTCCGTCATATATAGATATTTTAAATTAAAAAGCCGCTCCGGAATCGAAGCGGCTTAAGATATTGACATAATTGTTTTATTCCTGTATCTTGACATCAATAGTTATACTACCTGTATCGCCGGTAGTTATTGCACTTACTTTGATTAAACCTTTTTTCCCGTTAACAGTTAAGAAAGATAAGACATTACCTACTGCCAGTTGAGTCTTTTTGGAATTACTTATTCCGGTCTGAGCCAATATTTGAATATCGTTTGATATATTTTCAAATTCAGCAGCAGTAACCGAAGCAGTTCCAAATCTTGTTCCATTCTTAGTCGTCCAGCTTGCACAAAGTGCTAAGTTGCCGGCACCTCCACCAACAGTAGCATCATCAGGAGCGGTTAAAGTGGCAAGGTTCTGTGAGCCATAATAATAAACAATATCTATTGATGATTGATTTGAGGTTGCCGGACCAATTAAATAAACTGTTCCTGTCTGTGCGTCAAGAAAACTACCTACATCCAGATTTGATTGTGCCCCCATAAGAACAGCTGTATAGGTATCTATAGGGCCGCCTGCTAATGAAGCATCAACAGTAATTACAACTGACTGGCTTGCTGTAAGCCCATCTTTATCGGTTACCATGAGTGCATAATTATAAGCACCTTCATTAAGGGGTGCTTCCACTAATGCCGTATCAGTGTAATTTTCATTTTCGCTGTTTGGAATTTCTTTTTCATTCCAGCCTACCAAAGCAACACCATCCCTGGAAATTGTCATTGATTCCAGTTTTGCATCACCGCTCTGGGCATGCCACCCAAATGATAAAACAGCACCCGGTACTACTGTTCCGTCACTATCAATATTAGTACCTCCATAAAGTGAAAGTGACGGGCCGACAGCATTTTCATCCCCGCACCCCACAACTATGGTGAGCATTGCTAAAAATAATAATCCTATAATTACATGTGCTTTTTTCATTTTATTAAGTTTTTAATTAAACATATTTTCCCCAGGTTGATTTAAAATCCAATGTTAAGTTAGTAAAAAATAAAATACTAAGATTAAATAGTTATTATTTTTCTTAACAGAGTTAAAGGGGACAGCCATTGGGATAGCGCCCTTAATATGGAAACGTCTGATTTACAGTAATTTAACAATTATGAGCACTGACACCCTGGAGACTGTTTACAAAGAACACCAAACATTAAACCTGAAACCCGGAAAAATATATATTTTTGCAAAGAAATATATTTAAGTTGTTAGTCACTGGTTTCTTGTTGCTCGTAGCTTTTAATTTTTTTACAGAATAAACTTTAAACTTTAAACCTTGAACTAGTAAATGTTTTCTTTAGACAAAATATTGAGGGAGAATATAAAAAATCTTAAACCCTATTCATCGGCAAGGGATGAATATACAGGGAAAGAAGCTGTCTTTCTGGACGCAAATGAAAATCCGTATGACAACTCATATAACAGGTATCCTGATCCTTTGCAGGTGGAGGTAAAAGAAAAAATCTCCGCTATTAAAGGGATCAAACCCGGGAGCATATTTCTTGGCAATGGCAGCGATGAATCAATCGATCTTCTGATACGGGCTTTTTGTGAACCACGCATCGATAATATAGTGTCAGTTGAACCGTCCTACGGTATGTATAAGGTCCTGGCCGATATAAATGGTGTGAAATTTATTACGGTTTTACTAACCGGTGACTTCCAGTTAGATACCAAAGGAATTTTAAAGGCAGCAGATAATAATACAAAACTCATCTTCTTATGCTCTCCAAATAATCCTACTGCCAACAGCTTTAATAAGAAGGACATAATAACTATCTTAAAAAATTTTAACGGAATTGTAGTCGTTGATGAAGCATATATTGATTTCTCAATGAAAGGCAGCCTGTTATCTATACTTAACGAATATAAAAATCTGGTTATTCTGCAGACTTTCAGCAAGGCCTGGGGACTGGCAGGTATAAGGTTAGGAATGGCATTTGCTTCTTATGAAATCATAAATGTTCTAAATAAGATTAAGTATCCCTATAATATTAGCAGCCTGACCCTGGAAACAGCCAATAAGGAACTTAAGGATAACAAATCCAAAAATAACTGGATAGACAGGATATTAAAGTCAAGAGACAACCTGGTTAAGGAGTTAAATATACTTCCTGTTGTAAATAGAGTGTATCCATCTGACGCCAACTTTCTCCTGGTTAAAGTTAATTCAGCAAAAGAACTATATGATTACCTGGTCGATAAAAAAATAATTGTAAGAGACAGGTCGAATATTATTCTTTGTGAAGGATGCCTTAGAATTACAGTTGGAACAGAAGATGAAAATATCATGCTCATGGATGCATTAAAAGAATATATACAGATATTATCAAAATAATGAGAAAAGTACTATTTATTGACAGAGACGGAACACTTATAAAAGAGTCACCGGATGAGCAGGTTGATTCTTTGGAAAAACTTGAGTTTATACCAAAAGTATTCAGAAACCTGTTTTTAATTAAACAAAATCTTGACTATAAGCTGGTAATTGTAACAAACCAGGACGGACTGGGAACTGATTCTTTTCCTGAAGATACATTCTGGCTTGTACAAAACAAGATGATAAAAGCATTCGAAAATGAGGGTATTGTATTTGATGATGTTCTGATTGATAAGTCCTTTCCCTATGATAATGCCGCAACAAGAAAACCAAAAACAGGTTTGCTTAAAAAATATACTACCGGTGATTATGATCTGCAGAATTCATATGTTATAGGAGACAGGCTTACTGATATTGAAATGGCTAAAAACCTTGGAACAAAAGGAATACTTTTCTCTGATAAGGATGAATGGGATAAGATAAAAAAAAGCGGACTTGAAAAAAATTGTTCGCTTATTACAAATGACTGGGATAAGATCTATGAGTTGGTGGCTCTGGGACAACGCTCAGTTAAAGTTCACAGGAAGACAGGTGAAACAGATATAACGATTGAAATAAACCTGGATGGTTCAGGCAGGTCAGATATTGAAACCGGCCTGGGATTTTTTGATCATATTCTTGAGCAAATACCAAAACATGCAAATATAGATTTAAATTTGGCAGTTAAAGGAGACCTGGAAGTTGATGAACACCATACTATTGAGGATACAGCCATTGCCCTGGGAGAAGCAATTAATAAGGCACTGGGGGACAAAGCTGGAATTGAAAGATATGGATTTGTCCTGCCCATGGATGATTCGCTGGCACAGGCAGTAATTGATTTTGCAGGGAGAAGCTGGCTGGTATGGAATGTTGAATTTTCAAGGGAAAAGATCGGAGAGATGCCCACAGAGATGTTTTACCACTTTTTTAAGTCATTCTCAGATGCCGCAAGATGTAATCTTAATTTAAGGGCTGAAGGTAAAAATGAACACCATAAAATTGAAGCTATTTTCAAGGCATTTGCCAAAGCAATAAAAATGGCAATAAAACGGAATGCCTTTAACAGGGAAATACCAACAACAAAAGGAACACTATAGTAGAACAAAATATAAATGAATATTGTTATAATAAAATATAATGCCGGAAATATAAAATCGGTTGATTATGCACTGCGAAGATTAGGAGTAAGTGCTGAAATAACAAATGACCACGGGAAAATATTGTCAGCTGACAGGGTTATATTTCCGGGGGTGGGAGAAGCCAGCACAACAATGCAGTACCTTAAAAAGAACAAACTGGATATACTTATTAAAGAACTGAAACAACCATTGCTTGGAATTTGCCTGGGTATGCAATTGTTATGCAAACACTCTGAAGAAAGAAATACCGATTGTATAGGTATTTTTGATGAAAAAGTAAAAAAATTTGTCCCTGAGCCGGGAATGGAAAATATTACCAAAGTTCCTCAGATGGGATGGAATAATATATATAATCTGAAAAACCGAATATTTGATTCAACACTTGAAAATAAATATGTATATTTTGTACATAGTTATTATGTCACATTAGGAAAAGATACGGCAGCTCAATGTGATTATATTCTGCCTTTTAGTGCAGCTTTATATAAGGATAATTTTTATGCTACCCAGTTCCATCCTGAAAAAAGCGGTAAGGCAGGAGCAAAAATACTTGAAAACTTTATAAGGCTATGATAGAAATTATACCGGCAATTGACATCATTGAAGGAAAATGTGTCCGATTACAGCAGGGTGAATACTCCACCCAGATAATATATGACGAGAATCCTCTCGAAGTGGCTAAAATATTTGAGGATGCAGGTCTCAAACGACTGCATATAGTTGACCTCGAAGGTGCCAAAGCAAAAAAAGTTATAAATCTTAAAATACTGGAAAAGATAGCATCAGAGACGAATCTGGTAATTGATTTCGGAGGAGGAATAAAAACTGAAGATGACCTGGCAAAGGTATTTTCAAGTGGTGCTTCATTTGCAACTATAGGCAGCATAGCTGTAATAGAACCTTCGACATTCAGGTCATGGCTGAACAAATATGGAAGCCACAGAATTATCGCCGGAGCAGATGTAAAAGATGATAAACTTGCAATAAGCGGATGGACAAGTTTAACCGATGTTCACTTGTTTGATTTTATAAAGGATAACCAGGAAGCTGGCGTCAAATATATACTATGCACAGATATTTCAAAAGATGGCATGCTGATGGGATCCTCCATCAACCTTTACAAAGACTTAAAAGAAAAATTTCCTGAATTAAATATAATTGCCAGTGGAGGAATAACACATATTACAGAGATTCAAGAACTAAATAACTTAAACCTGTATGGTGTTATTTTAGGGAAAGCTATTTATGAAGGAATGATAAGCCTTGAAGAATTAAGTAAATTTGTTCTGAATGATAAATAATAAGAATACCACCCCTGTCCCCTGTTAAAAATAGCAGGGAAAATTGCTTGTTAAAAGAAACAGTTGACTTAAACACGGAAAAACAAATGCTTGCCAAGAGAATAATACCCTGCCTGGATATAAGAGACGGAAAAGTTGTAAAGGGAATAAACTTTTTAAATATTCAGGAAGTTGGTGATCCTGTAGCGATGGGATCAAAATATTCTGATGCAGGTGCTGATGAACTGGTATATTTGGATATTACCGCAAGCCATGAAAACAGGAAGCTATTCGCCAGGCTGGTCAGGGAAATATCAATGTACCTGGATATACCTTTTACTGTCGGAGGAGGTATTAATGAACTTGGCGATGCCGACACACTGTTAAATGCAGGAGCCGATAAGTTATCAATAAATACTTCTGCAGTGAAAACACCTGAATTAATCAATCAGATTGCAGAAAATTTCGGAAGCCAGTTTGTTGTTGTGGCAATAGATGCACAGTTAAAGGATAACAAATGGACTGTTTTTGTTAATGGCGGTAGAATTCCCAGCAATAAAGAACTGTTTTCCTGGGCAAAAGAAGCCGAAGAAAGAGGAGCAGGAGAAATTCTTTTTACATCTATGAACCATGACGGCACAAAGAATGGTTTTGCCTGCGAGGCTCTGGCTAAATTATCAGAATCCCTGTCTATTCCCGTGATCGCGTCAGGAGGAGCCGGTACTATGGAACATTTTGCCGAAGTGTTTACTTACGGAAAAGCTGATGCCGGACTGGCAGCAAGTATTTTTCACTTTAATGAGATATCTGTTCCGCAATTAAAACAATTCCTGAGAAACAGGAATATACCTGTAAGGTTTTGATAAATAACTAACCAATAAATTATAAAATGAGTTCTAAAAATAATCCTGAAACCATCAATTTTTTAGTTTATTTGCAAAATCTGATAGATCAGAGAAAAGTTGAAATGCCTGAAGGATCTTATACTTCCGGATTATTTCAAAAAGGATTGAATGTTATTGCCAGAAAAGTCGGAGAAGAAGCCGTAGAACTGGTTATTGAATCATCCGGTAGTAATGATAATTTCTTTTTAAATGAGGCCGCGGACCTGATATATCACCTGCTGGTGTTGTTATCAGCCAGGAATTACAGGATAGAGGACGTTGTTGAGGTATTGAAATTAAGGCATAAAAAATAAGAATCCCTACAGCTTATTTATCATGTTAATAAATTCTTTATTCGGTATATAACCCAGCATGTCTTCCGAGTATTCATCCTTTATGCGATTAACAAAGTACATATCTACTTTCCCAATATTCTTTGCCTCAATCTTCCCCCTGTAATCACATTCAAAGAAGTCTTTAATATATTTATAAGTCGGACCTGAAATATTTACCATGCCTGCATGCCCTGTCTGTTCCATCCTGCTTGCTACGTTTACTGTATCTCCCCAAATGTCATAGGCAAATTTTTTCTTACCAACAACACCTGCCACAACAGGGCCTGTATGTATACCAAGCCTTAATTCCCAAACTGACAGATTGTTCAGAACCTTTGAATCATTTAAGATATTCATATAACTCTGAATTTCAAGGGCTGCAATAACCGCATCAAACGGATTACTCTTATTTCTTAAGGGTAATCCCCCGGCAAACATATAAGCATCACCTATTGTTTTTATTTTTTCAAGGTAATGCTTATCAATTATTTCATCAAATTTGGCAAAATAAGTATCAAGGATGTTTACCAAATCTTTTGGCTCAAGCTCTTTACTTATCTTTGAAAATCCCTTAAAATCCGCAAATACAACACTTACCACGCTGTAGTGCCTGGTACCTGCCTTTCCTTTGCTTTTTAGCTGCCTGGCTATCTCAAATGGTAAAATATTAAGTAATAAATCCTCGGATTTATTCTGTTCCTCTTCAATGAGTTGTTTTTGGATGTTTATTTCTTTTTTCTGTTCTTCAAGCAATGAATTTGCTTTCTCCAGGTTCTCCTTGATTAAAGTCATTCTCTTATTTTGCTGATTCAGCTCTTCCTCCTTTTTCTTCATAAGAGTTATATCGGTTTCAATAGCTATAAGTTTATCAATTTTATCGTTATGATTTAACCTTGGGGAGATGTAAGTCTGCAGCCACCTGTCCTCTCCTGACTTTGTTTTTATTTTGTTTACATAATTGATTGGTTCTTTCTCCTTTACACATTTGCTAAACAGATTTAAAATATCTGTCCGGTTACACAGGCTAAAAATTGTACTGCCAAATCTGTCCTTAAATTCATCCAGTTTATAACCGTGCAGATTTCTAAACCCGTCATTTGCCCATTCAAGTTCTCCATTTGTATTGATTAAAATAAAAGAATTTTGCAGACTATGAGGGATCATAGCTCTTTTTTCCATCTCCTCCTTTTCAGTCTGATACTTGTTTAATAATTCATTTGTGCTTTTAATAGATTCCTTAAAATCAAGTGTTTTTTTGACCCTTAGAAGTAATTCAAAATTATTTATGGGCTTGGTTATACAATCGACATGGCCCATTTTAAAGATATCTTTAAGATTCTCAGGCTTATCAAAGGAAGTAATTAAAATTACGGGAATGTCTTTAGTTGTTGTTTTTGCACGAATAAGTTCAAGTGTTTTCAGTCCGCCATTCCCAGGCATGCTATTATCCAGCAGAATAATGTCAGGCAAATTATTAACAGCAGCCTCATAGCCTTCTTTATTGTTTGCTGCAGTTAATATTTTATAATTTTTATCAGAGGAAATGAGTATATTCTTAACTAAATCTCTATTGTCCTTATTATCATCGATTACAAGAACTTTATATCCCATAAGAATTATAATGATAATTTAGTAAAAACCACTAATTAAATGTAAGAATAAATTTTCAATTAATTTAATACTAAATATAATATCATCTAATTTATACGAGAATAGTTAAATATAGTTCCTGATACATTATTTTCCCTATGCTGAAAAAAACAGTTTTAATATTTTAGTCCGTAAAAAAATTCTAACCTTAAAATAAATATATATAGGATTTTAATAATGCTGAGCTAAAATTTTCAATTAAAAAGCCTGGCTAAAATATTTTAACCAGGCCTGCTAACGCGTTTAAAGAGTAAGGTGATTAGCTAAATTGTTTTAAAGATTTATGAATAATCTCAATACAATCATATATCTGTTTCTGAGTTATTACCAGCGGAGGAGCAAATCTGATTATATGATCGTGTGTAGGCTTGGCTATTAATCCGTTATCTTTTAAAGCAAGGCAAATATCCCATGCTTTTTTACCTTCCTTTGGTTTAATTACCATTGCATTAAGTAATCCTTTTCCACGTACCATCTCCACCATATCAAATTCTGCTTCAATCTTTTTCAATTCCTCTCTGAATAGTTTACCTAATTTTTCAGCGTTTTCAGCAAGTTTCTCATTTTTAATTACTTCTAATGCAACAATGCCCACTTTTGAGGCAATGGGATTACCACCATATGTTGAACCGTGTTCTCCGGGTTTAATACACAACATTATATCGTCATCAGCCAGTGCCGCGGAAATAGGATAAACACCCCCTGACAGAGCTTTGCCCAGAATTAAAATATCCGGATGCACGCTATCATGATCACATGCCATCATTTTACCCGTTCTGGCCAGTCCTGTCTGAATCTCGTCTGCTATAAACAAAACATTTTTCCCCTTACATAGATCATAGGCTTTCTTTATATATCCGTCATCAGGGACATATACTCCTGCCTCACCCTGAATTGGTTCAACCAGGAAACCCGCCACATTAGGATCCTCAAGTTCCTTTTTCAAAGCCTCAACATTATTATATGGAATAATTTCAAATCCCGGCGTATATGGGCCGTAACCTTTGTACGAATCCGGGTCTGTCGATATAGAAATTATAGTAATTGTCCTTCCATGAAAATTATTTTCACATACGATGATCTTTGCCTTATTTTCGGGAATTCCTTTTTTTTCATAAGCCCACTTCCTGCAAAGCTTTAATGCAGTTTCAACTCCTTCAGCACCTGTATTCATTGGTAATACTTTATCATACCCGAAAAACTTTGTTATATATTCTTCAAATTCACCAAGACAGTTATTATAAAAAGCCCTCGAAGTAAGTGCCAGTTTTTTTGATTGCTTTACCAGTGCATTTATTATTTTGGGATGATTGTGCCCCTGGTTCACCGCTGAATATGCTGACAGGAAATCATAATACTTCTTTCCCTCAACATCCCATACAAATACACCCTTTCCTTTTTCAAGGACCACTGGAAGCGGATGGTAATTATGTGCACCGTACTTTTCTTCCAGGTTCATGTAATCTTGACTTGTCATAGTTCATTAATTTAATTTATTATTGTATTTTTTTGCAAAAGTATTGAATTTTTATTCATATCAATGCAATAATTATAAGTTTTTTTTATTGTTATATTTAAATTAACTATTATTATTTATTTATGACAATAGGAGAATTCTGTCGTTGAGATTGATATTTTTTAAAATAAGTCAGTAACAGCATGATAAATGAGCTAATACTTAAACGGCGCAGTCCTGTACTTTTTTCAGACAGGCCTGTAGAAAATGAAAAACTTGAGTTATTATTTGAAGCTGCCAGATGGGCCCCTTCAAGTCATAATCAACAGCCATGGCGTTTTATGTTCGCAAAAAGAAAGGATAAAGATGATTTTAATCGATTATTCGACTGCCTGTCACCCGGAAATAAACTTTGGGCCGGAACAGTGCCGGTTCTTATATTAAGTATAGCGGAAACAATTTCAAGCTACAACAAAAAAATGAATAAATATGCATTTCATGATGTTGGTCTTGCCGTCAGCAATTTAATAATTCAGGCTACATTTATGGGACTATTTGTTCATCAGATGGGAGGATATGATAATGAAAAAGCCAGAAATACCCTTAAAATACCAGATGACTATGATCCTGTTGCTATGATAGCTGTCGGATATCTTGCAGAATCATATGAAGGTTTTCCGCAGGAACTTATTAAGAGAGAAAAGGCAACTCGTCTGAGGAAACCCTTAAACGAGATTGTGTATAATAATATATGGGGAAAGAGTTATTATCGTTAAAAATCAGAACCTTGCATTAATCTTTACATTAAATGTCCGTCCTGTTAAATAATTCGGCACTGCAAATAAATTTGGCATTCCAAACTGGTTCTTTATTGTTCTGATCCACTGATAGGAAATCTGATTCTGAATACCCAGAAGATTAAAAATTTCTACATTCAGCCATATACTTTTAAAACGTTTAAGTAAACCTGCTTCATTATCCAAAATTTTATTTCTTAGCAATGACTTTGACATCCCTAAATCTACTCTTTTATAGGACTTCATTTCATATACTTCATGAGGTTTGTTATATTCAGGTGATCCGTAAGGCAACCTGCTTCCGTAGAAAAAACTTAAATGAACCTTGTAATCAGGATTATTCGGAAAATAATCCTGAAAAAACAGGCCAAAACTAAATAACTGATTGGTTGGCCTTGGATAATAACCAGGAGAAACAACGGTCTTATCAGCTTTAATGTAGTAATCCTTATATATATCTTCTTTAGTCTGCATTATTGACAATGTTGCCCAGGATTGAGCATCTTTCACAAACTCACCATTTATTTTAAATTCAATACCAGCAGCATACCCCCTGGCGAAATACTGGGGTAAGTACTGGATATCGACATCATCTATTTTATATGGGACCAGGTTAAACATGTATTTATAGTATAACTCTGTTGAAAATATAAATGGCCTGTCCCATGCAGTAAAATTAAAGTCACTTCCCAATACATAATGTATGGATTTTTGGGCCTTAATATCCTCGTATAAAACACCCTCAGGATTTCTTAATTCCTTATAAAAGGGAGGTTGATAATAATACCCGGCTGCGAAATGAAATTGTATATCCCTTCTCCAGTTAGGATTTACTGATAAAATTGCGCGAGGACTTATTACAAGCTGGTTGTTGATTGTCCAGTAATGGGCCCTTATCCCTGTATTTAAAAACAAATCCGAACTCCCTGACTGGAAATAAAAAGTATTTTGCACAAATGAAGTAATTCTCTCAGAGAATAAATTATTTCCGGATCGTGTATTTCTTGCAAGCAGCACCTCCGTATCGGAATAGGGGACGGAATAACCAACAGAATCAATCATATCCCACTCCGTTATTTTGTCATATATTTCTTCAATTTGATATTTAAATCCCCATTTTAAATTATTATTGTCAGTATAATAAGTCCCTTTATGTGATATTGAATAAACATAGGCATCCAGATAATTTCTGGCATGCTGCAAATAGGTCCCTACCCCTAAATTCAATATGCTGTCTCCAAATGTCTCCGAACTGACAACATTGTCAAGCAGGTTTATTAAATACTGACCCTGTATGTCATAAGTTACGTCCTCATAAGTAGCAAATCCAGAGCCTATAAGCTTAAGGGAAAGATTTTTGCTTGGATGGTAATCAAATGATATTGCTCCCAGATAGGTTATAAAATTATCCAGTTCCTGGCCATCATAATATATGTTAAAACTAACAGTTTGCTGGTAAGTACCAAAAGCTGTCTCCCTCGTTTCAGGTATTACATTATATTTGTTCTGGGCTATATTGCCAAGCAGACTAATTTCAAATGATTTACCTATATCATAAGTAAGATAAGTCTGAAAATCAAGAAATGAAGGTTTGTAGTCTCCCTTTGTCTGCAAATTACGCAGAAGATACTGATTCGATTTATACCTTAGTCCTGATATATGAGTAAATCTGTTATTTTTTGAAGAGCCTTCAATATGAAACGACCCTCCTAACAGGCTGGCAGAGAAACCACCTCCAAAACTGGCCGGCCTCCTGTATTTTATATCAAGCACTGAAGACATTTTATCACCATACTGGGCATCAAACCCCCCTTCAGAAAACTGAATTGATGAAACCATACTCGAGTTTATAAAACTTAACCCTTCCTGTTGCCCTGCTTTTACTAATAAGGGCCTGTATATTTCAATATCATTAACATATACCAGGTTCTCATCAAAATTCCCGCCCCTGACCGAATATTGTGAACTAAATTCGCTTCTTATTGATGCGCCGAGCGTAGTTAAAATAGTCTCAATACCTCCTGTAGTTGTTGGCAGATATTCAATAGATTTGATGTCTATTCTCTCAAGAGTACTACCTCTGTCAAATTTACTTTCAATTAATACTTCTTCTATTTCTTCACTTTTAGCAACCAGACTGCGATTAACTTCATAGGTATCACCTGCCATAATTTTAACCGGCACACTTATTTTCTCATAGCCTATAAAAGAAATGGTGACTGTTACATCTTTATTTGCAGGTACATTAAGCTCATAATAACCTCTTTCATTGGTTATTGTCCCATATTTATTAGCTTCATCAACAATTGCAGCGCCTAAAACAGGATTACCTTTTTCATCTGTAATTCTGCCTTTAAGAATCCCATATTCCTGAGAATAACCACAGTAAATATTGAACAGAAAGAAGATTAAAAATATGATCCCTTTTGATGAACTCATTATAATAATCCTGTTATTGAGTGTATTAACTTCAACAGAGGTAATAAATTGTGTTAGTGAGGATTTTTTTGCTATTTCTCCTTTTGATCGGCATTACGCTTAAAATCTCCTCGTTTAAGTGCCTGAAAAAATTTTGCCCATGCAAATGCATTAAATATCTGGTATGAAGGATACATTCCGTGGCTAAAAGTCTCCCTGTACTGCTGTTCCATAACATATTGAAAATTTTCTCTTGCGTTTGGTTCGTTATCTAATATTATCTGAGTTTTTATCAGGGCAATATTTCGCCTCGCCCTTTCATTGTCATCATCGGGAAGTTTAAGATTTAGCAGCGCCCTTTTGAATTCTTCATATGACTTCCAGGGATATATTTTGACTTCGGCAATGAGAATTGTATCTTCCACTAATACGATGTCAGTTGTCAGAAAAGGTTTAGGAAGGGTATCGGGAATAGTTAATATCTTTCTCTTATAACCTACAGTTGAAAAAAGAATAGTATCATATACTTCAACGACTAATGAAAATTTACCTTCACGATCGGTGATAGTTCCTCTGAAATTATTCATTATTAAAACATGGGCAAACGGCAACGGTTCAGATACTTCATTTGTAATTCTGCCGGTCAGCTGAACAAGATCCTTATCCTGACCGCAAATAACAAAAGCAAAAAGAATTTGAATGGTCAGAATTGTAAAATATTTTCTCATCAATATCAAACTCAGAAAAATATGAGGTTTCTAATATAGAAGATAAACCAATGTCCCAAAAATAGTTAAAATAATAAACTTAAATAACTTAAATAAAAATGATTTTAAAGTATTTTTGTATATATATATCTAAAAACCCAGTATATAAAGATTTTATTTTAGTACTGAAATCTAATTATCAAAACCGGCTACTATGATATTTCAAAAAGAAATTACATTAAGAGGATTCGGGCGGGGGTTTCACCTGATAACCAGACTTATAGAAGATAATTTAGAAGAACTGCCCGAAAAGGGATTACTTAATATTTTAGTAAAACATACTACTGCAGCACTGGCTATAAATGAGAATGCCGATCCTTCAGTAAGAGTGGACTTCCGGTCATTTGTAGATAAGCTTATACCTGATAATAACTCAATTTATACTCATACGCTCGAGGGCCCCGATGATATGTCCTCTCACCTGAAATCTTCGGTTTTCGGGCAGTCATTGACAATTCCAATAACCAACCGCAGATTGAACCTGGGAATCTGGCAGGGCATATACTTTTGTGAGTTTAGAAATTCAGGGGGACCAAGAAATATGGTGTTGACAGTTTTAGGATAGTATGTAAAATACGTACTAAAGAGTTAAATTTGTAAATATGTGAAAAATATGAGTTAATTTTAAGTATTAAAATTAATATGATACTGGCTAAAACTAAACATAAATTTTGCTAATTTGCTAAATTAGCCATTATAATAAATAAGTACCCTATGTTTAATAAAACAGATATCATACATTTTCAGGAAAAAGGGATTAGTGTTGAAAAAGTTACAGAACAGATAAATACATTTAAAAAAGGCTTTCCCTATGTTAAATTATTTAAAGCTGCCAGAATACAAAATGGCATTAAGCCTTTAGATCCGGAATCCATTAAAAATTATATTAATAAATATGAATCTGCACAGGATCGCGTTAAATTAAAATTTGTTCCTGCTTCAGGTGCTGCATCAAGAATGTTCAAAGCGCTGTTTGAATTCAGATCAGCTTATAAAAACAGCAACTATGATCCGAATTTATTAAACAATAGTGCCTATAAACAGGTAAGTATATTCTTTAAAAATATTAAAAAGTTTGCTTTCTACAGCGACTTAAAAAACATCTTGCAGGATAATGATAAAAACATAGATGAGCTTGTAAGGCAGAATAAACTATGTGTAATACTGGATGCGCTGTTCAATGCCGATGGCCTGAATTATGAAAGTCTTCCCAAAGGTCTGCTGAAATTTCATGTTTATGGAAATAATAACCGCACTGCCGTTGAGGAGCATATGGTTGAAGGAGCCATGATCGCAAAGAATGCTGATGGCACTGTAAAGATCCATTTTACAGTTTCACCTGAACATAAATCTCTTTTTCAGCAAGTAACAGATAAAATAAAGGATAAATATGAATCAGAGTATAATGTAAAGTACGATATTTCATATTCAATTCAAAAACCTTCAACAGATACCATATCTGTTAATGTTAAAAATGAACCTTTCAGGGCTAAAGACGGAACTATAATTTTCAGGCCCGGGGGGCATGGAGCCCTAATTGAAAACCTTAATGAAATAAATGCTGATATTATATTAATTAAAAACATTGACAATGTAGTACCTGACAAGAGAAAAATCAACACAGTAAAATACAAAAAAGTATTGGCCGGAGCTTTGCTGGAATACCAGGAAAAAATATTTAATTATCTTGATTTACTCAATTCATCATCATCTATACAACAGTCACTGGCAGACGAAATAATTGGTTTTGTAAAAAATGAGTTGTGTATATTATGTGATAATAAAAAAATTAACTCAGACCTGCAAAACACAGTAAAATATCTCACCAAAATATTAAACAGGCCCTTGAGAGTTTGCGGCATGGTAAAAAATGAAGGTGAACCGGGAGGGGGCCCTTTCTGGGTAAAAAATTTAAATGGTGACGTATCACTCCAGATTATCGAGAAATCGCAAATAGATGGCCATAACTATGAACAAAATGCCATATTAAGCAGTTCAACACATTTTAATCCAGTAGATATTGTCTGTGGAATAAAGGATTATAAAGGAAATAAATTTGAGTTGCATCAATTCATCGATCCTAATACAGGATTCATTTCAAAAAAGACAAAAGGAGGAAGGCCATTAAAAGCTTTAGAATTACCAGGTTTGTGGAACGGCGCTATGTCTGACTGGAACACTATATTTATTGAAGTACCCATCTCCACTTTTAATCCTGTTAAAACGGTCAATGACCTGCTGAGGGCTGAACATCAATAAATACAAATAAATACCTCCAAAATGAAAAATTTAGTATTCATATGCATCGTAATGCTATTGCCCATAATAAATCTCTGTGAGATTTGCGGGCAATGTACTCCTGATACAATTGGCTGTGTTGATGAATTATTACCCGGAGAGATTTGTCCTGATACTTTGCCTGAAGGAGAGGTAGGTGTTGAATATAATCAGACTGTCACAATATGGCCTCCATCAACTTATAGTTCTGAGCTCATTACTGTTACAATAATAAAAATACAAATTATCAGTGTTGACAGTTTACCCCCGGGTTTGGAATATGAGGTTAATGCTGAAGATCTTTATCCTGATACTGCATATTGTTCATTGATTAGCGGGACTCCAACTGATACAGGTCTGTTTTCCCTGGCTATAAAGGTCCAGCCATATATTTTATTCGGAGTCGATACAATTATGTGGGAACCTCAGGTTAATGATACATCAGTATTTATAAGAATAAACTCCCCAAGTAATATTAAGAATATTTTTGAAGAAGAATTCCAAATCATTAATGAGCCAAATCCATTTAACAGCAAAACCAGAATTGGATTTATTACAGGTAAAACCGGAGAAGTTGAACTTTATGTTTTTGATATTCTTGGGAAATTAGTCTATAATGAAAAAATAATCGCTAAAAGAGGGGAAAATTACTTTGAATTTACAGGTGAAAACTTAATAAACGGGATATATATTTATTCAATAAAGAATAACGAAACCAGTCTCAGCCGGCGGCTGATTAAATCAAGGTAAGGATTAAGGATTAAGCGGGAAGGGAGACATCACATATCCATTGAGAATTTTAATGTTATGTTCCGCGGGGGGCCAATATCCCCGGGTCTTCCAATATATTCCTTATTAAAAATATTTTTAACAATAAAAGCAATTTTAAATTTTGCTGACAATTGAAATGAAATTCTGCCGTCACATAATATATAACCCCTGTCATGTGTTTCACGGTATTCGGGATAACCCGGTAAAAATATATTACCAATAAGCGGGTCAATAAATATGGGATCAACATTTATCATAAAGCTCCTGTAAATAATATTAAATCCTCCTGAAAACCTCTTATAACTGAACTCAACATCTGCTTTTGCCGAATGGTGAAATCTGTATTTTAAAATACGGCTTTCTGATGAATTTGTAGTATCATTTTCGTCATAATTCAAATCAACCGGATAATTATAATTATATCCTGCATGGAAAACTGCAGGTATGCCAAAAAGTTTTCCTTCTCCTGCCAGTATAATTTCTATTCCTGATATACGGGCATTACCAATATTTAATGATTTAAAACCAATATGTTCAGGTGTGGCATATTGTATTGTATCAGGTTTATATACACCGAATGTGTATTCAATCATATCCTTATACTCTGTTATAAATGCTGCAATATCCAGGTATCCTTTCCAGTTTTTTATCTGCAGGCTCTGTTTAATACCTACCTCAGCACTCCATCCTGTTTCGGTTTTCAGGTCAGGGTTGGGAAATATATTCAATGAGCTTACGCTTGTTGCAGTATATTTTTCTGCAATGGAGGGAAACCTGTAACCCTGTCCGTATGAAGCTCTGAGAAAAGTATACCTGGCTGGCTGATAGTTTAATCCTGTCCTGAACAGTGGAGTGGATACTTCAAATATTGAATCCAGTTTGTAGGTTTCCCACCTTAAGCCGGCTGATAATTTCAGATTTTTTAATGCTTTGATATCAAGCTGCGAATATATGGCTGTATTCAGACTATTATGGTTACCATATAAATTGGCTAATATATCCGAATAAGTAATACTCAATCCAGTATTCCAGACAATACTTTCCTTAAAAGTCCTTTGAAATTTATATTCTCCAAAGTATTGCGCGGATTCATTATCTTTATCAGGTTCATCCTTGAAAACATTATTTATTAATAAAAACCTTGTTTTTATACTATGCTTAGTCCCCTTCTCAGCAGAATATTCAATATATGGATCAATATTTAAGCGAAATGCATGCACCCTGGGGATTGCAGCCAAATTCTGCATGTAAGCTCCTGAATCAGCATTCTGCCATAGAAGGAAGTCAATTTTGTCCTGATACATAGTATTCATATTTACTCCGTAAGATAATCCCCTTATCTTCTTATCCCTGTATCCAAGGTTCATATTAAATCTTGCCCTCTTATCATCTTCATTTTCCCTGTAACCCTGATTACTAAATAAATAACTTCCGACAACAATACCCAGGTTTCCCTTTCTAACCGAATGAAAAAAACTGCCCCCGGCAAATACCGGTTGACTTTCCCACCATATCAGTTCCTTTCTCTTCGGATTCAGATACATACCACTGTACATATTTATATTTGTCTGGGGCTTACTCTTAGGGTATGCTGTTCTGATGTTTATGACGCCATTTAAGGCCGATGACCCATATAAAACAGAAGAAGCCCCTTTTATTATTTCCACCTGGGAAATATTTTCTACAGGTAAATATGACCATTTTACATCACCTGCATCAGCAGAGAGTATTGATAGATCATCGATTAATACCAGGACCCTGCTTCCGGCTCCAAAACTATAGCCACTTCCTCCTCTTATGCTTGCCTGTCCGTCCAATATATCAATGCCGGGCATTTGATTTATAATCATTTCCATTGAAGTTGAATTTGTGACTGCGATCCTCGCCGGTTTTAGGATATCAAGTGATACAGTAACATCAGAGAGTTTTTGTTCATATTTACCGGCTGTTACAACAATTTCATCAAGCATTGTAATGTCAGTAACCATTGTGACATCAACAACAAGGGTGTCATTTGCAGCCATATCTACAGTTTTAATGGCTGTTTTATAACCAATATACTGGAATTTGATTTGTGTTCTCCCCGGTTTTAACAATAATACATAATTGCCCTGAGAATCTGATACTGTCCCATGCAAGGTATCAGCTATAATAGTGGCCCCTGTTAACGGCAGCATGGTGCCGGCATCTATAATTTTACCCTTAACAACAGAATTATCCTGAGCAACACAATCATATACGAATATAAGTAGAAATAGACTTATTATACAAGACTTTGTTTTAACTAATGTATTAGTCATTAGCTTCCAGGTTTATTTCTTTTTTCAAAGCACGTTCATAAACAGTGGCTTTTACAGGTAATATGAAACCGTTGACAATTATTAAATGTTCATTAAAATCAAGCTTTGTAAGAAAGTCCCCGGAAGTAAATTTAATTACATCCCTGCCACTGCCGGTCTCATATCCAAGGACCTTTCCGGTGTGAGTTTTTATGGTAAGGTTACCCTTTACAGATATAAGTTCACTAAAATGAAGGATTAACGATTTATATTCAATTGTAAAGGATTTAACATAAGGCTGCTGTTTTGATTCCGGATCCCACTGTCCGTTAAATGTCCATTCAGCTGTAATATCTTCGGGCAAGGGTGAACTTTCCGCGTTCCGGAGATTATCGCTGAACCACCCGAAATCTCCACCTTTTCTATGACAATTATAATAATAATAACGGTCACCAAATATATTCGGCCGGTTCTTTCCGGGTTCTTTTTCATATAATACCCTGAAAATTGGTATATCATCCATATTCTCAGAAAAATTGCAATTTAACAGGAAGAACTGGGCATCATAATGGTGGCGCCCCAGGTAAAAGCCTTCCACACCATCAAAGTAAGAGTTGCAGATAACAAATTTCTGATTACTGTCTCCTATGCCTGCATGCCAGATGGCTGCTGTTTTTTTTAATTCGTAAAACCTCGAATCCCTGATATAACACCATCCACGCGGGCATACAAAGTCTACACTTCCCTTAAAGTAACAGTTTGAATGATAGTATTTGCCGCTTTTATAATTCCACAGTGACAGGGTATCACCTCCCTTGCTTAAAACATTACAATTCACAATTATTGTCCGTGTGCCTGTACCATAAACAGCGAATGCATGGGGGCCGGTTTCCGGCTGTGTATTTTCAATAGTAAGGTTTTCAAGAATAATATCATCAGCATGAATGTTTATAACTGCGGGACCTATATAATCTTTATTATTTTGCCAGTCAGTTCGTAACTGATTAAAGCAAATTATTGTGCTGTCACGGCTTTCACCCAGAAGTGTTAAATTGTTCTGCTCGATTCTGATCTTCTCGTTATATACACCATTCTTAATAAAAATTACAGTTCTTTCATAATTGAACATTGGCAAAGCATTTATTGCCTCAGTTATGGTTCTATAGTCGCCACTGCCATCAGCTGCTACCAGAATATCATGATAAGGCTGTCCGGCACCGGAATCAGCTGGAAGTACTGAAACATCAGGCGCATTTTTAACTGTTGCAAAGCTGGCAAGTGAAGAACCCTGACCTAATAAGACAGGTCCGGTACAACAAAAAGATAAAATTACCAACAGGGAAATGTGTTTCATCTATTAGAATCTTATCAGGTAAATAATGATTTTTAAATTATCAGCAAACGATCATTCTATCCTGAACCAGTCAAAATCTGCAAAACCTGAGTCATTAGTTATACCTTCCCTGGTAGCAAATATTCCCAGTTTGGCACCTATCCATTTTCCCGGTTTTGCTGTGAAAGTGTTCCCCAGGGGCAGATAATTTTCACCGTCAGTACTATAGTAAAAATCACACTGTGCCTCTTCCATGACCTTCACTCTCAGGTATATTGTATCTTTTTGAATCTTTATATTAGCTGTCTCTTCTTCCCTGCCTCCGGTATCGGCATTATAGCAAACGGACTGTGACAATTCAAGGTTCCCGGTTGTCTTTTTTAAAGAGAGATAAGCATAATCTGTTCCCATTATGATAAGTCCGCATTTTTCACCTGCCAGGAGGCTGTGAAAAGTAAGTTTTGTTGTTGCAGTAAACCAGGGGGCAGGAAACTTTTGCATAAGCAAATTGGGCACATCCCACATATTAATGTAATCTTCAGGCAACGGCACACAGTATAATCTCAAAAATCCATTACCGGCAAAAGGAAATGCCCATTCAGGTTTATTGTTACCATGCCACTGCCACTGCAGTCCGATTACACTATCTTCAAATTCATCCGATACCTGTGGTGAAACCTTTGGAAAAGTTTTTCCTATATCAGGTTTCCTGTATGTTGCTACCGGTTCTCCTTTGCCGTCTCCGTCACTGTCAATTCCTATTACAGGCCAGTCATCTTTCCATTCCATAGGTTGCAGGTGCACAATCCTTCCATATGCTTCCCTGTCCTGAAAGTGAATAAACCATGATTCTCCTGAAGACAGTTCTACCCATGCTCCCTGATGAGGGCCGTTTATAGATGTAGCCCCCTGATCCATTACAATCTTATCTTCATAGGGTCCGTAAATATCCTTTGAACGAAGGACTGTCTGCCAGCCATTTGTTACTCCACCGGCCGGAGCGAATATATAGTAGTATCCGTTTCTCCTGTACATCTTGGGTCCTTCTATTGTCGGATGATTATCGTGGCCGTCAAACACCAGTACTCCATCATCAAGCAGCTGTGTGCCTTCGGGATTCATTTTATTTATTACCAGTACGCTTTTTATTCCTGACCGGCTGCCGGCAAAGGCATGAACAAGATATGCGTTTCCGTTATCATCCCAGAAGGGGCAGGGGTCGATCCATCCTTTAGCTTCCCTGACCAGCAGCAATGGTTCCCATGGTCCTGCCGGATTTTTCGATTTTGTCATATATATTCCAAAATCGGGATCGCCGTAATAAACATAAAACTCACCATTGTGATATCGTATAGCAGGGGCCCAGCATCCTTTCCCATGCTGAGGCTTATCAAATACCTTAAAAGGTTGCTGCAAGTCAAAAACATGCCCTGTGATAGTCCAGTTTACCAGATCTTTTGAATGCAGTACCGGCAGTCCGGGAACACAATTGAAACTGGAGGCAACTAAATAGAAATCATCTCCAACGCGTATTACATCAGGATCGGAGTAATCGGCAAATATTACAGGATTTTTAAAATATCCGTTGCCAGGGTCAGGGTCCCATACCTGGGAGAATGTAATAAAGCGGGAAATTATAAGCAGTATAGAGCATAGCTTTAATCTGATTCCCATCTGACTAGTGGTTTAATAATTTCAGGTAATACAACATATCATTAGTACCTTTTCGGCAGGGTACATATTTACCAATACCTGTATGTTAATTAATCTGTCAAAGACTTTTTTTTCATTTTATCATAAAGAATGCCTGCCATAATAAAGGGACCTGTAGCTTTAGGATCATTATCTCTTCTTCTCTCATTTATATAGTATTCATAACTTCCGTCCCTGTATGGGTTACCTCCCAGACCGGCCACCGCACAAACAGGAGTGATAATTATCTTACCATCCTTTTCCGTTTTAATAAGATTATTAATAATACCCTCATAAGCCTTAAATGCATTTTCAAGATATGACTTATCAATATAGCCTTTTTTAACGGCCTTTAACAGTGAATAAGAAAACATAGTGGAAACCGAACCTTCAAGGTAGTTACCTTCCCTTTCGCCCTGATCAAGGACCTGATACCATAGTCCTGTTTCCTCATCCTGCACTTTAACCATTGCTTCTGCAAGCCGCTGCATAACAGCAATAATTTCATCCCTGCGGGCATGATCTTCAGGGATAAAATCCAGTACATCCACCAGGGCCATAGAATACCAGCCCATTGCACGACCCCAGAAATTCGGGGAACAACCTGTTACCGGATCAGCCCATTTTTGTTGTTTGCTTTCGTCCCATCCGTGATAAAGCAATCCGGTCTTATTATCCCTTGTTTTTTCTTCAATTAAAAGTATCTGATGGGCAACATCATCAAAATTTTCAGGCTCATTATATTCCAGTCCGTATTGAGCATAAAAAGGAGCACCCATATAAATACCATCAAGCCACATCTGATGGGGGTATATTTTCTTATGCCAGAAGCCTCCCGATTCTGTGCGTGGCTGATTTCTTAATTGCTCTCTCAGGGTGTCCATAGCTTTTTTATAGCGTTCATCTCCTGTTTCCTTATAGAAAATAAAAAGAACTTTACCGGAGTTTATTTTATCGATGTTGAAATCATCCATTTTGTATCCGCTAATGATGCCATTTTCATCAATAAGGGCATCGACATATCCTTTTGCATAATTAAAATATCTGCTGTCGCCTGTTTTTTCCCATAATTTAAGGTAAGCCAGGGACACCAGTCCGTGTGTATAACTCCATTTCGGCTTGTTCCTGTTTTCTATATGCCAGAGCTCTTTATAGTCTGCCATTAGTGTTTCTGCCATCTTTTGAGACCAGGGCAGACTATCGGCAACTACCAAAGTACTCTTATTTTGTGTATCGGCAGGTGCCTTACAGTTCTGAGCAGATGAGTATGAACCCGCAATAATTAACGCCAATGTCAAAATGAGAAAATTT